>ERZ781275.193-NODE-193-length-76887-cov-15.357455_pt1 | contig 76887 bp, 57 predicted proteins | sample MGYA00375853_ERZ781275 | MGnify/ENA primary metagenome ERZ781275 (study PRJEB29790, sample SAMN03653691) | human gut metagenome | host: Homo sapiens | place: USA: Dallas, Texas | collected 2012-07-23 | study: EMG produced TPA metagenomics assembly of the Gut...
GCCTGTAGCTAGCGTTCATCCTGAGCCAGGATCAAACTCTCCATTGTAAAATATCATTTTTACCTAGCCTTGCGGCTTGGTTTGTTTGTTGTCTGTACTTAGGACGAATATCCTTTTCGTTTATTGAAGCTTAGTAAACCTGACTTGTCAATTGCTTGACGGTTCGTTTCTTTTACCCAGTCAACTTTCTTATTTCTAAGAAGTTAACCGCTTCTTGTACTACTTGTCTGTTTATGTAAAATCTTTCAAAGAACTCTTTCTTTAATCGCTAAGAGAAAGCGTATTTCTCAAAAGCGAGTGCAAAAGTACTAACTATTTTTCATTCCACCAAATCTTTTCGCAAAAAAGTTGAGATTTTAGTCATATTTTAACATCTGTAAACAAATAAATTCATTTTTGAAGCTATTTCTGCCTATTTTAAAGGACTACATAAAAACTACATTTCAAATTAGGAAATACACCTGTGATAGATTTAACTAGGATCATGTAGAATAGAGAGACATGCATACGAATTTTCCTTCTTTATCATAATGTACGCGCGCAATAACATATTTTTAATCTTATCTAAACCTACACAAGCATCACCCCCTAAACATTCTATCCAGCTATGCACTTAACAATAAATCCACTTATTTTTCTATATTTTTTATTTTTTGATTCCATTTCAATAGTTTTTTGTACTCTTTCCTAGTAATTCTCATAAAACTGCCATGCTGAGGAGCCGTAACTCCCTTAATATCTACAGGATCGGAGAAATTGCGGAGATACTTATCTGCCTTGCAGATACGATAATGCTTAGGATGATCGCTGTACTGGATGTAAGCCACACGCCAGGTATCATCACCGATAAGCTGGAAGGCAGAACTTCCTTCTGTCAGTTTATTTCCCTCGAAACTTACGAAGTCGTCATCGACAGGAGCGCCCCAACCATGGGTGAGATACTTGCTGGTAGCGGTGAAGATACCTCTCTTTCCACCCTCTTTCTTGATGAGCATGTGGTAGAGGCCATCGCTCTTTAGGAAATTGATATCGGCATCGATGGTAGCATAGCCCCAGTCGAAGAGTAGCTTAGGAGTGGTGAGTTTGGTGAATGTTTTGTCGGCATAACTGTAATACATGCGGTCGTACTTCTCCTCAGCACGGTTGAGCATGGAATAATAGATCATATATCCACCCTTCTCGCCGTTTTCCCAACGATAGTCAGGATCCCAGAAAATCTGAGGTGCCCATACACGGTTGATGGTGCTCCAATCCTTATAAGGAGATGTAGCTGTAGCAGCATCGCAGAAGTTCTGCATGCCCTTACGGAAATCGAAGGTAACGCTAGTCCAGTTCTTCAAATCCTTACTCTTCAGGAGATCGATACCATAGTTATCCCACTTGTGGCTCTTGCGAACGCACATATCGGTGGTAACCATGATGTAACCCTTGCCATTGTACATGCGGGTGATGTAGGCATCGCGGGTACCGCCTTCGATGCGGGCGTGCTCTTCTGGATTGAAGATTGGGTTGCCACCATTGATGTCCTGATAGTTGTAACCATCACGAGAAATGGCATAGGCTGTCCACTCACCCTTATCGCTCATGTGACAATAGAGATAACCATAATCTCCCTTTACAAGATTCTGTGCAGTCATTGGCATAAAGGCAGCCAATGCTAAAAGAACGGTTGATAATTTCTTTTTCATTTTCTGTTATTTCCTTAGTTTAATTATTATTAGCTGAAGTTTTTGAGTGCAAATTTACACTTTATATTTGGGAATACCAAATTATTAAGGGAAATATGGGGAGAATTCACGAATAATGGTCTTTTTTTATTGATTATTATTCATGGGACAGACGATGGAATCGCCTGGAACGGGGGCAGAAGGGGGACGGAACAGAAGACAAAGGAGAGGGAGGAAAGAAAAAAGGGAGGAAAACCTCATCACTGAGGTCAACCTCCCTACACTTATAGTTAAAAATAACCGATTTATTTGTTCAGGAACTTATCTACCTGGGCAGCAATCTTTCTGCCGCTTGCCATGGCGCGTACTACCAAAGAGGCACCACTGGCTGCATCGCCTGCCACGAATACATTCTCGGCAAACTCAGGCTGCTGTGGCTTCAGAAAGCCCATTGCCAGGAATACAGCCTCTGCCTTGATAATCTCCGGCTCACCAGCCTCTACCATCAACGGACGACCACCCTCTGGATTTGGCTTCCAGTCGATAGGCTGAACCTTCACACCTGTCAACTTACCATTCTTTCCCAGAAACTCCAGAGAGTTGATGTTCCAGCGGCGAGTACAGCCTTCCTCATGACTTGAAGTGGTCTTCAGGGTGCGAGGCCAGTTTGGCCAAGGATTCTTAGGATCCTCTGGGCCTTCTACAGGCTTAGGCATGATTTCAATCTGTGTTACGCTCTTGCAACCCTGACGATGAGCAGTACCGATACAGTCGGAACCCGTATCACCACCACCGATTACCAACACCTCCTTGCCCTTGCAGTTAACCAGTTCGTCCTTAGAGAACTCCATACCGGCAAGGATACGGTTCTGTTGAGAAAGCAGTTCGAGGGCGAAATAAACACCCTTCAACTCTCTTCCAGGAATTTTCAGGTCGCGGGCTGTCGGTGTACCGGTAGATACCACGTAGGCATCGAAGCCTTCTGGCAACTTGGTAACATCAATCTGCTGATTGTATTTGAATTCGATGCCCTCTTCTTCGAGAAGACGAAGACGGCGGTCGATGATGCTCTTGTTGAGTTTGAAGTTAGGAATACCGTAACGCAACAGACCACCGGCATTCTCACGTGCCTCGAATACTGTTACCTTATATCCCATGTGGTTCAACTGGTTGGCAGCTACCAATCCCGCAGGACCGGCACCGATGACAGCCACGGTCTTGCCATTACGCTCTGGAATCTCAACGTGCACATAATCCTCAGAGAAAGCGTGCTCCACGATGGCACACTCATCCTCACGGTTGGTGGTTGGTTCATGATCCATGAGATTCAATACACACGCCTTCTCGCAGAGTGCAGGACAGATGCGTCCTGTGAACTCCGGGAAGTCGTTGGTGGAATTGAGGAGACGGTAAGCCTGCTCCCAATCGCCCTTGTAGAGGGCATCATTCCACTCCGGTGCCTTGTTGCCCAGCGGACAAGCCCAGTGGCAGAAAGGCACGCCACAATCCATGCAACGTGAAGCCTGCTGTCGGCGGTCGTTGCTATTCAAAGTCTGTTCTACCTCGCTGAAGTCGAGGATTCTATCGTGAATTGGTCTATAACCTGCTTCCTTGCGAGGTATAGTCAAAAATGCTTTTGGATTTCCCATCTTTTTTCTAATTTTAAAATTAGTAGTCTCGCTGCATATCCGCAATCTTCTGCTGCAACTTCTTTACCTGCTCCTCCTGGAGAACTCGCTTGTACTCGATTGGCACTACCTGGATGAAATCCTCTACGTAGTGGTTCCAGTCGTCGAGCATGGTACGGGCAAGCTTACTGCCGGTGTAGAGATAATGCTGACGGATCAGCTCGTGCAACTCCTTGCGATAGGTGCTGTCTTCCACAAGGTTGATTTCCACCATATCCATGTTACAGAAGTAATCGAAGTTGTGGCTCTTATCCCATACGTAGGCAACACCACCACTCATACCAGCGGCGAAGTTACGGCCGGTTTCACCGAGCACTACTACTCTACCGCCCGTCATATACTCGCAGCAGTGGTCGCCAGCACCCTCAATCACGGCGATGGCACCGGAGTTACGAACACCGAAGCGCTCGCCTACCTTTCCATTGATATACAACTCACCGCTTGTGGCACCATACAATCCGGTGTTACCGGCGATGATGTTATCCTCGGCAGAGAAGTTGCTGCGGATAGGAGGAAGGATGGAAATACGACCTCCTGAAAGTCCCTTTGCGAAATAGTCATTGGTCTCACCCTCGAGCTTGAAATCCACTCCCTTTACCAGGAAGGCACCGAAGCTCTGACCTGCAGAACCCTTGAACTTCACGTTCACGGTCTTGTCTGGAAGACCCGCCTCACCATATTTCTCGGCAATCATACCGCTCAGCATGGCACCGGCAGCACGGTCGGTATTCTTGATGGCGAAGTCGAGGTTCACCTCTTCCTGGTTCTCGATGGCACGCTGGGCACCACGGATGATCTGCTGGTCGAGAACATTATCGAGGTTATGAATCTGCTCGGTAGTATGATAGAGCGAGCAATGACCTGTTTCACGATGCAGCAAACGGGAGAAGTCGAGCAAGTCGGCCTTTTCCTCGATGCTCTTAGCCACCTCTGGCTCTACGGCATCCGGACTCTCGGTAGGAACAATCTCCTCATCCTTCTTGCGGACGATGAGCTCGGTATGACCGATGATATCATTCAATGAGGTGTAACCCATCTCAGCCAGATACTCACGAACCTCCTCGGCGAGGAAGCGGAAGTAGTTGATAAGATACTTGTAGCTGCCACGGAAGTGCGCACGGAGCTTAGGATCCTGTGTGGCAACACCCATAGGACAGGTATTCAGGTTACACTTACGCATCATGACACAACCCAGAACGATGAGGGCTGCCGTACCGAAACTGAATTCCTCAGCACCAAGCAAAGCCATCAGGATGATGTCTCTACCGCTCTTCAACTGACCATCCACCTGCAGGCGAACCTGACCACGAAGACCGTTCTTCACCAGAGTCTGCTGGGTTTCAGAAAGTCCGATTTCAGGAGAGATACCTGCGAAACGCATACTAGATGCAGGGCTGGCACCTGTACCACCCTCAGCACCAGAGATAACGATGAGGTCAGCCTTCGCCTTAGCCACACCGGCAGCGATGGTACCCACACCACTCTCAGCTACCAACTTCACGGAGATAGCCGCCTTAGGGTTCACATTCTTGAGGTCGAAGATGAGCTGAGCCAAATCCTCGATACTGTAGATATCGTGATGAGGTGGAGGAGAAATCAGGCTGATGCCAGGGATAGAGTGACGGGTCTTGGCGATGACCTCGTTGACCTTGAAGCCAGGCAACTGACCACCCTCACCCGGTTTAGCACCCTGTGCCACCTTGATCTGGATTTCCTCTGCATTCACGAGATATTCTGTTGTCACACCGAAACGACCGGAAGCCACCTGCTTGGTCTTGCTGGAGAGGCTGATACCATCCTGTGTAGAATGGAATCGCTCGTTATCCTCACCACCTTCACCGGTATTGCTTCGAGCACCCAGGGCGTTCATGGCGAGTGCCATAGCCTCGTGAGCCTCCTTGGAGAGGGCACCGAAACTCATCGCACCGGTAACGAAGTGCTTCACGATTTCCTCTACCGGTTCCACCTTATCTATTGAGATAGGATTCTTGCGGAAACCGAAGAAGTCGCGGATGAAGATAGGCTCCGGCTTATCGTCAACGAGATGTGTATATTTCTTGAAGAGATCGTAATCGCCCTTGCGGGTTGCGAGCTGCAGGGTAGCGATGGTCTCTGGGTTCCAAGCGTGCTTGATACCATCCTTGCGGTAGTGGAACTGTCCCATACTTGGCAGGAAGTCGAGCTTCTTGGTCTCGAATGCCTTGTCGTGCAGGCGAATGGCATCACGAGCGATGGTCTCGAGTTCGATACCGCCGATGGTGCTCACCTCAGTTCCGAAATAGCTCTTCAGGAGGCTCTCGCTCAAACCGATGCTTTCGAAGATCTTGGCACCACGATAGCTTCGGATGGTAGAGATACCCATCTTAGCCATGATCTTGAACAAGCCCTTCTTCACAGCCTTGATGTAGTTCTGCTCGGCTGTATGATAATCCTCCTGAATCTTTCCCTTCTTTACCAGGTCGTCGAGGATGGCGTATGTCAGGTATGGACAGAGGGCTGATGCACCGTAACCCAGCAGCAGGGCTGCGTGCATTACCTCACGAATTTCACCGCTCTCAACGATAAGGGCAGTCTGCACACGCTTGCCGGCATCAATCAGATAATGATGTACGGCGCTCACGGCGAGCAGAGATGGGATGGCGGCATGAGTCTCATCCACGCCACGGTCGCTCAAGATGATGTAGTTGTAGCCATCATCCACGCTCTGGGCAGCCTGCTTGCAGAGTTCATCCAGAGCCTCATGCAGTCCTTCTTCGCCCTTGGCGGTTTCGAAGAGCATGTGGAGCTTCACGGTATTGAAGCCCTTGTAGCGGATATTCTGAAGGATATCCAGCTGGGTATTGGTCAGGATAGGATGTGGCAGACGGACCATCTTGCAATTGCTCTCGTCCGGGTTCAGAATGCCGGAACCTACACGGCCGATATACTCGGTAAGACTCATCACGAGGTTCTCACGGATAGAGTCGATAGCAGGGTTGGTAACCTGCGCAAACTGCTGACGGAAGTAGTTGAAGAAGATCTGTGGCTGGTCGGAAAGCACAGCAAGCGGAGTATCATTACCCATGGATGCAGTAGGCTCCTGACCCTTGGTAGCCATCGGAATGATGGTACCATCGATGTCTTCCTCGCCAAAACCAAACTCCAATTCCTTGCGAGTAAGGTTTTCCACAGCGTTTTCCACTTTTCGTCCGCTGCGCAGCTTTTCCAGTTCAATACGGTTGGTGTTCAACCACTGGCGATATGGATGCTGGGCAGCCAGACGCTCCTTGATTTCACCATCATAGTAGATCTTACCCTCCTGTGTATCGATGAGGAGAATCTTACCAGGCTGCAGACGACCTTTCTCGGCAATCTCTGTAGGATCGAAATCCATGACACCTACCTCAGAAGCCACAACCATCATATCATTCTTGGTGATGGTATAGCGTGCTGGGCGCAAACCGTTTCTATCGAGCATACCACCGGCATAGCGGCCATCGCTGAAGAGCAGGGCGGCAGGTCCATCCCATGGCTCCATCAGGATAGAGTGATACTCATAGAAAGCCTTCAAATCCTCAGAGATAGGGTTCTTGTCGTTGAAGCTCTCAGGCACCATCACAGCCATGGCGTGAGGCAGAGACAGACCGCTCATCACGAAGAACTCGAATACATTGTCGAGACTTGCCGAGTCACTCATATCAGGCTGAACGATAGGAGAAATCTCACGGATATCGCCCAGAGCCTCACTGCTCAACACACTCTCGCGCGCCTTCATCCAGGCACGGTTACCACGGATGGTGTTGATCTCACCATTGTGGGCAAGGAGACGGAATGGCTGAGCCAAGCTCCATGTTGGGAAGGTGTTGGTAGAGAAGCGGGAGTGAACCAGAGCCAAACCGCTTGTGAAATAATTATTGGTCAAGTCAGGATAATATTGGCGCAACTGGAGGCTGCTCAACATACCCTTATATACGATGTTCGAATTAGACAACGAACAGATATAGAAATCAGGATCGCTGATTCGTTTCTCGATACGCTTGCGGATGAGATAGAGGGTGCGCTCGAAGACAGGCACCTTATCATCGGTAACGCCCGTGATGAACACCTGTTTGATGGCAGGTTCGTTGCTCAATGCAGCCTCACCCAGACAGTCAGGGTTGGTAGGCACATTGCGCAGGTGCATCAGCTGCAATCCCTCGCGCTCAATTTCCTCGATCATGATAGAGAGAATATCCTGCTGTTTCTTCTCGCCCTTAGGCAAGAAGATGAGACCCGTTCCGTATTTTCCCTTCTCAGGCACAGGGATACCCTGAAGAAGAATAAACTCATGTGGAATCTGGAGCATGATACCGGCACCGTCGCCCGTCTTGTTATCAGCACCCTCTGCACCACGATGGCGCATGTTCTCGAGTACCTTCAAGGCGTTATCGACCAGCTCATGACTCTTGTTACCGTGGATATTCACCACCATACCTACGCCACACGCATCGTGCTCATAGGCTGAACTGTACAATCCTTTTTCCATTTCTTGTTCGTTTTATATCGGTTATTTATAACTATCTATATATCATCTTATGTTGCCTATTTATACGCCTGTTCATGAACACCCGCCACGGCTCTGCCACTAGGGTCGTTCTGGTTCTTGAATGAGGCATCCCAGGCAAGGGCTTCGGCTGTAGAGCAAGCCACGCTAGGAATGCTAGGCACGCTCTTGGCAGCACTGTCGCTTGGGAAATGCTCGGCGAAGATAGAGCGATAATAGTACTCCTCCTTGTTCTGTGGAGGATTGATAGGGAATCGCTCGGCAGCATGCGCCATCTGCTCATCGCTTACGGCAGATGCCGTAATCTGCTTCAGGGTGTCAATCCATGAATAGCCCACACCATCGGAGAACTGCTCCTTCTGGCGCCATGCCACTTCCTCAGGAAGCAGATCGGCGAATGCCTCACGAACCACCTTTTTCTCGATGGTCTTATCCGGACACATCTTCAGCACAGGGTTCATGCCCATGGCTACATCCAGGAACTCCTTGTCGAGGAAAGGCACACGGCCCTCGATGCCCCATGCAGCCAGACTCTTGTTGGCTCTCAGGCAATCGTAGAGATAGAGCTTGCCCAGCTTGCGCACGGTTTCCTCATGGAAAGCCTTGGCATCAGGTGCCTTGTGGAAGTAGAGATAACCTCCGAATACCTCGTCGGCACCCTCACCGGAGAGTACCATCTTGATACCCATACTGCGGATGACTCTTGCCAACAGATACATCGGGGTAGATGCACGAACGGTTGTCACATCGTAGGTCTCGATGAAATAGATGACATCACGGATGGCATCCAAGCCTTCCTGGATGGTGTAGTTGATTTCGTGATGCACGGTTCCGATGTGCTCGGCCACCAGTCGTGCCTTTGCCAAATCAGGCGCACCCTTCAAACCCACAGCGAAGGAGTGCAGACGTGGCCAGTATGCCTTGGTCTCGCCACCGTTCTCCACACGGGTAGAAGAATATTTCTCGGCTACGGCAGAGATGACAGATGAATCAAGACCGCCACTCAGCAATACGCCGTAAGGAACATCGCTCATCAGCTGGCGCTTTACAGAAGTCTCCAGGGCATCGTGAATCTCCTTCACGGCAGCCTCTTCCTGAGGTTCCGCATCCCTCAGCTGGGCTTCAGCCTTCTTCTTATCATCAATCTGATATTTCTTCTGCATGGCAGCATACTCAAACCAGTCGCGGGTGTAGTAGCGCTTCATGCCAGGGTTCTTGCTGTAATAATAATGACCCGGGAGGAATGGCTCGTAGTGGTCGCACTGACCTTCCAGAGCCTTCAACTCGCTTGCTACCAGCACTTTTCCATCCTTATCATAACCAATATAAAGAGGAATTACGCCGATAGGATCGCGGGCAATGAGGAACTCTTCACGCTCGGCATCGTAAAGAGCGAAGGCAAAGATACCGTTCAGCTCTTCGAGCATCTTGGTGATACGGACGTGGAGTGCATCCTCACCTTTATATATTAAGGTATCAAAGTTGGCATCTTCTCGCATCTCACGATAGAGAGAAAGAATCACCTCACAGTCGGAACCCGTCTGATACTGGTATTTACCGGCAAAGCAGGCACGAATGTCCTGATGATTGTAAATCTCACCGTTTACGGCAAGCACCTGTTTCTTATCTGGTGCAAACAAAGGTTGGCGACCACTTTCTGGGTCAACGATGCTCAGACGCTCATGTGCCAGAATAGCGGAACCACCACAATAGATGCCGCTCCAGTCGGGTCCGCGATGGCGGATCTTCTGGCTCATGCGAAGCGCTTGCTGTCGCAATTCAGGAGTCTGCTCCTGAATATTGAAGATAGATACGATTCCACACATAATATTTTTTCCTTTCTTTTACGGTTATTTTTAACTATTATTCTCTCTTATTCACCTTGGCATGTCCCAACGATTGTTTCAGAAGCAAACCAAGCTAAAACAAAGCTTAAAATTACTATTTGCTACGTTTCGTGTGCAAAATTACAACTTTTTGCTAGAATAAAGAAAAGAACAGTAGCATTTTGTCTTTACTTTATCACAACAATAACACATCAACACATATTAAATTAAAATATACGATAAATTGAAAAGAAAAATACACAATTTGATTACAATCTGTAAAATACAATTAATTTTAAGATAAATAAAGTGCTTCTAGAGCACATTTTACATCATATACGACCTTCTACCCCCATACCACAAAGAAATGCCGATAGCTCTTTGGTGGAACTATCGGCATTTAAAATAAAAATTTAAACTTACCAACGTAAGATTATATCGTAAAACCTAAGAGCCTATTATGGCTGCAAAGTAAAACCTACTACCAGGTAAGCTTTTTCAGTGCTAGGATTAGCAGCTACCTGAGCGAAGACTGGAACAGAGAAAGAATCTGTAATCTTCAAATCCTTGGTAGCTTTCAGTGAAACATTGGTAACTGCAAAACCATTGGCATCACCATAGAAAGATGTTGCAAATGGAACTGCGCCTATACTTGCTGCCCAATCACAACCGCCCAACTTGAATGGGGCTGTAGCCTCAACATATGAAGAATAAGCACGGTCACCATCCTTATTTAATCCATCATGGCCTGCAAAGTTGGTGTACCAGTTCAAGGCAACTGGCCCAAAGTCATAACCTACGTTTGCCTCAAACACATGAGAAGTTTCATGTGCCTTATAGGCGAAATACTTCTCGTTAGGAGAGTTGAACCAGTAATCGGTTACGCCGATATGGAAACCACCGGTTTCATAAGCCAAGGTAAGGTCAAACTCCTTAGTATCCTCTGGCTGAGAGATACCTACACTTCCCCAAGCCGTCAGAGACAAGCCCTTGTAACCAATACCAAGTGTTGGCTGCAAAGAGACTTCTCCAAGTAACTGACCACGCCAGTAATACTGGTTTACAACATCTGCAGCGATGGTAGTTTCAACCTTGTCCTGCGCAGAAGCAGCAGGAGCAAAAGCAACCAAACCGAGTACAATGGCACCCATCTTCTTTATATTAAAAATCTTCTTCATATTCTCTCTTTTTATGTGATACACTTTTGTTTTTAAAAGTTTCGGCAGCAAAGGTGCTGCAAATCGAAGACAATACAAAATAAATCGCGATTTATTTATATTGTAGAGATGCAGCGTACCTTACTCAATGGTACTAATAATAACTCTGCTCGCCAAAACTTCTGCTGAAAAATCTCTCTCTTACGTCTATATGAAAGTACCATTAGTTGTAGCAGCTTTCACCATGCTCGTAGATATCCAGACCTTCTTCCTCGATTCGCTTATCAACACGGAGACCAGCAATCTTCTTGATACCCCAGAAGAGGATGATACCTGTAGCAGCTGCCCAAAGGTCGATGCAGAGGATACCGAAGCACTGTGCGCCGAAGAAACCGAAACCGCCACCATAGAAGGCACCACCATCAAGGGCGAAGAGACCTGTCATCAAGGTACCGAAGATACCACATACACCATGAACTGAACTTGCACCAACAGGGTCATCAATATGAAGCTTGGTATCGATGAACTCAATAGAGAATACCAGAATGATACCTGCCAAGAGACCGATGATGGCAGAACCCAATGGACTAACCAAGTCGCAACCAGCAGTAATGGCTACCAAACCAGCCAAAATACCGTTCAATGTCAATGAGAATGATGGCTTGCCATACTTGATCCAAGAGGTGAACATAGTACCAAGACCACCACAAACTGCAGCCAGGTTGGTTGTCAGGAATACGTGGCTGATAGCAACACGGTTAACCTCACCAGAAGCAGCAAGCTGAGAACCAGGGTTGAATCCGAACCATCCGAACCAGAGGATAAATACACCCAGGGCAGCAGCCATCAGGTTGTGACCAGGGATAGCAGTACTCTTGCCATTGCGATACTTACCCAAACGAGGGCCTAAGCAGATAGCACCAACCAAAGCAAGTACACCACCAACACTATGTACGATAGCAGAACCTGCGAAATCATGGAAGACTGCACCGAAGGTATCCATCATGAATGAACCGGCATCAGCGTTGCAGAGCCAACCGCCACCCCATGTCCAGTGCCCCTCTACAGGGTAGATAATCAATGAGATGAAGAATGAATAGATGCAATACATGGAGAACTTGGTACGTTCTGCCATAGCACCAGAAACGATGGTAGCACTAGTAGCGCAGAAAACTGTCTCAAACATCAGGAAGCCTTCTGTAGGAAGACCGGCTGCATTCGTATAGAAAGACAAATCGCCGAAGTTAGGCATACCGATGAAACCGGCACCATCGCTACCAAACATAAATCCGAAACCAACGAACCAGAAGAGAACGGAACCGACCATGAAATCGACAAAGTTCTTAAACAAGATGTTCGCGGTGTTTTTACTACGGGTAAAGCCCGCCTCGCAGAGGGCAAATCCCGGCTGCATGAAAAAGACCAACATGGCTGCCAAGAGCATCCATACGGTATCTACTGAAATTCCTAAATCCTGTACACTCATAATCTTTACCTTTTAAGAAGGAATGTTAAATGTTAAGTGTTAAATGTTAAGTTAGCATACGTCCACTTAGCACTCGATACTCTCACCTAACTCCCAAACATTCCGATTTTACTATTAATTCATCCAATTCAGTTAACATTTAACATTAAACACTCAACATTAAATATTATTTCTCCTGCTCAGCATTATAGAGAGCGATGTCGCCTCTTTCACCTGTACGGATTCTCACGGTATCCTCTACAGGAATTACAAAGATTCGACCATCACCAATCTCGCCGGTACGGGCAGCCTCCTGGATGGCATTAATCGTTTTCTCTACGTTCTTGTCGCGCACGACAACATTCAGCAACACTCGCTCAATACTACTGGTATCATACATGACACCACGGTAGATACGAGCCTGTCTCATCTTACCCTCTCCTCTTACATCGTAGTAAGAGAACCACTCGATGTCGGCGGCAAGCAATGCTTCCTTTACATCCTCAAACTTAGTCTTACGGATGATAGCTTCGATCTTTTTCATGTTAATCTCTCCTATTAATTAATTTACATTTTGTTTATTTTCTGGTGCAAAGGTACGACATTTTGCCTAACATTTCGCAGTATTACTTACTTTTTGATATTAGATTTTTCATTTAGTTATTATCTTGCATAGTTCTTTTTAAAATACAAAACAAAATGAAAGCAAATTACACATTATTCGTTTCATTTTGAAACAAGCAATAAAAAAAGCCGCTTGAAAGGCCCCAAAGACCCCTCAAGCGGCAAACCTAAAAACAAACTCTCAACCCTAAAACTAGGGTCACTTTATTATTTAAACTTAATCTTATACCCGTATTTCCACATATATCTGAGTTTTATAACGGAAAATTTATTTTGCCTTTATTTTGAATGTAAATTCACGATCAGCATAATGGAGACGATACTTCTCCATAGGCTTGGTCATCCAACTGTCGATGCAGCCCAAAGGATACTGGCATTTCTGGATATGCAACTGCACGAGTCCCTTATCCACCAGATCACCACTGTGTTGTCCCCATGCATGCGTCTTCTCGATACCAGAATCCAAATCCTCTACCAGATAAGGGATGGCACTGCACTCCATAGGTTCATACCCCTCGAAGGTAATCCCCTTGCCGGTGGTTGGATTAAAGATAGAGAAATAGCGGATATCGGTATGGTTACCACTCTCCTGCGGACGGATATATGGATAATATTCATCCTTCACGTCAGACTCGTACTTGCCGATAAAAGCAGAAGAATGACGATCTACGTAGTTTTCTTCAGGACCTCTACCATAATACTCGAGCTTAGAGAAAGTAGCAGGCATCTGCAACTGCAGACCGAATCTGAACAGATCGGCAACCTGAACCTCCTTGTCGGTAGTCATCTTCTGGGTAACATTCACCTCGCCCGCAGCACTGATGTCATAGCGGAGCATCAGCTGAGCTTTCACTTCAGGCATATCGAAGAGAGCTGTCAGCACCACATTGTCCTTACTCACATTTTTGTCGAAAGACTTCAGAGTCATCTGCGGGTTCTTCCATACTCTCATCTCCTTCTGCAGAGATGCTCCATAGTCATTATCGGTAGGAGCACGCCAGAATTCCGGAGTCATACTCTCACGGAACTTCAACATCGGTTCCCCATCTACATCGAGATAATCTATCATACCCGTCTTCTTGCCTATGGTAACAGACATTCTCTGTGCGCTGACCTTCACATAAGAGTTGGTTTCCTCCACCTCCATACTGCTTGTCTGCTGCACCTTACCCTTCTTGGTTGGCGCAGCAGCAACAGCAGGAACCGCCGGTTTGGCAAACTGATAATCGCTGATGATAAACTGCTGGCGAGCCATCACCTGGCCCTTGTCTACCAGCGGCTGTGTGCCATCGCTTGCAAAAGCAAAGTTAAGAACAATCTCCTCCTTTGCATGCTTCGATTCAGCCTCAGCCACCGCATACTTCAGTTCATCACTCTTGATCAGTTTGGTAGCCTGAGGAGCAATACCCTTTGTTTCAGAAATCTCAACTGTAGCCAGTTTCACACCATTGGCATAAACCGTAGCTGTCAGGTTCAAGTCATCAATATTCTTGAAGAAGTTCTCGTTGAAAACCTTGAAAGCACCATTCACAGCATCCAGGTCCTTGATCCATACATTCTGATGATAGTACTGAATCTCGTAAGCATGAGGATTCAGACGGCGGTCTGGAGCAATGATACCATTACAGTTGAAGTTATAGTCACTTGCCGGATAGCGGCCGTAATCTCCACCATAAGTAAAGATTTCCTTACCGGTGACAGGACTCTTGTCACGAATGCCCTGATCTACGAAGTCCCAGATATAGCCACCCTGATACTTAGGATACTTACGAATGAGGTCCCAATATTCCTTGAAACCACCTTCCGAATTACCCATAGCATGAGCATATTCGCACTGGATGTATGGTTTTACCCCATCACTCTTGCAATATTTCTCACTCTCCTCGTAGTCGATATACATCGGACAGTAAATATCAGTCTTGCTGTCATAACCGCCACGCTCATACTGAACAGGACGGGTCTTGTCGAGCGCTTTCACCCAGTCATAGGTCTTTTCGAAGTTGATGCCGTAACCACACTCATTACCCAAACTCCATACGATGATAGAAGGGTGATTGATAAAACTTTTCACATTACCTTCATTGCGCTCGATGTGAGTCTGGAGATACTCAGGGAACTTAGCGAGTGATTTTTCCTCATATCCCATACCATGAGATTCGAGGTTAGCCTCAGCAGTAAGATACAGTCCGTATTCATCACAGAGTTCATACCAGCGAGGATCATCAGGATAATGGCAGGTACGAACCGCATTGATGTTCAACTGTTTCATGATTCTGATATCCTGAATCATGCGCTCTACACTTACCACATATCCACCATCCGGATCTATCTCATGCCGGTTGGCACCCTTAATCAGTACAGGCTTGCCGTTCACCAGCAACTGGGCGTTCTTGATTTCCACATTGCGGAAGCCCACCTTCTGCGGAATCACCTCCGCTACCCCCTGCTTATTCTTCAGAGAGATGTATACCTTATATAAATAAGGTGTCTCAGCAGTCCAAGCCTTCACCTTCGGTACTTTGATTACACCCTGAGCTCCGGTAGCCGATGCTATTTGCTTGCCATCCTTATCGCACAAGGCAACAGTCACATCAGTCTTGCCGCCCTTCAGTGCTACCTGATAGTTCAGGATACCATCCCGATAATTATTCATCAAACCGGCATCAAGACGGATATCGGCAGCATGAAGTTTCGGACGTGCATAGAGATAAACCTCACGGGCGATACCAGTAAAGCGCCAGAAGTCCTGATCCTCGAAATAAGAACCATCGCACCAGCGCATCACCTGCATAGCTATCAGGTTTTTGCCCGGCTTCAGATACTTGGAGATATTAAACTCGGCAGCCACCTTGCTGTCTTCACTATATCCCACATACTTGCCGTTCACCCAAAGGGTCAGGTTGCTGGTAGCAGAACCTACGTGGAAATATACATCCTTTCCCTTCCAGTCCTTAGGAAGTTCGAAGGTACGACGATAGGAACCCGTATAGTTGTTGAGTTCGCTGATATAAGGAGGATTCGGATCAAACTGGGTAGCCCAGGCATAACCGACATTCTTATAAGTAGCATCTCCATAACCGTTCAGTTCGAACAGCCCCGGTACAGGGAAATCCTTCCACTCCGAATCGTCATAGTTGGCTGCAAAGAAGTTGGCTGGACGCTTGTTATGATCCTTCACGAAGTTAAACTTCCACATGCCTTCCATCGAAAGATAGTTGACCGACTTCTTCTTGTCAAAACTCTGTGCTTTGTCAAGGGTCTCGTATGCGAAGAAAGCAGCACGGCGAGGTTCGCGGTTCTGCTGGTTGATATCCACATTATGCCAGCGCGACTCGTTCTGAGCCGCCACGCCATTGCCGACAGACAGCAAGGCGAGGCAAAGCGATACATTTGCTATATTTCTGATGCTCATATCTGTTTATTATTTTCTGAAAAACATAGAGTTATCTACTTGTGTAAACTTCTGTTCGCTGTCCTTGCGCATTTCAATGCCGAGACTGCTCCACCAAGAAGGCCAGCCGCCAACGATATTGCTGAGGAAAACCACCTTGAAAGGATGCAATCCCTTAGCCAATGCTACAGAAGTATCATGATTGGTACCAGCCTTCACATCCCCCTCGTTGCTGATCATGAGTTTGTTATCAATCCAAACCTGCTCCAGACGGGAAGAGAGATAATAGACACCATCCTCCGGAATATTGATGTAGCCCTCAGCGATGGCAGCATAATTATTGGCACCGCGCAAGGTAGCAGCATCATCCTTCTGCTGAATCTTCATCTGCTCCAAGCCCTCGATGTTTGCACACTCCCAGGCAGCATCAGCCCATTCCAGCTGGTCAACCTTCAGATAATTGCCCTTAATGCGCTTCATCTGCAACCCAGGTTTTGCGTCCTCCACCTTAACAGCAGGAGCATAAGTCTGCTTCTCAACATCAATGGTTCTGATACGGCTCATCTTGCCTGAAGGCAATATGGTTGCTATCTTGATGATGGTGTTTCCACTCACCCTGATAGGCTCTGCATAAGCCGAAGAAGAAGGAGTTGGTGTACTTCCATCCAATGTATAAACCATCTTCATAGGACGCGAGGTGGTAAAGGTTACCGCAGTATCCCCAGTAATGACCACCTTATCGCAAGAACCGAAAGGCTGCTCAGGCAATGGGATATGATAACGGATATGGCGCTCGTCCAGACGAACACAGTTTGCATCCAGTCGGCGGCAGAAATCCTTGAAGTTTTTCCTGCTCACTGGCGACCATGCAATCTCAGAGAGAGCAATGGCACGAGGATACATCATATACTCCATCTTGGCATTGGAATACATATATTCCGACCAGTTGTTACACTGAACGCCCAGGATATGATGAGCCAGTCCCAATGCCTTGATGGTATCAGGTACCGGATTATAATTATAGGTAGAAGCCAGATATCTAGGAGGACTAGGAATGGTTACAGGCTCCACCTTGCTGTCGCCCTGATACCAGTCGAGATACATACCATCGCTGCCCGGCGTCATGATGACATCATGCTTCTGCATGGCAGCCTCGATACCTCCTTCCGTTCCACGCCATGACATCACGGTAGCATTCTCACTCAATCCGCCTTCCAGAATCTCGTCCCATCCGATAATTTTTCTGCCACGCTTCTCCAGCATTTTCTCTATGCGCTTGATAACGTAGCTCTGCAGTCTTTCCTCAGCCGAATGCTTTCCTTCAGCCTGCAAGCCCTCAGTCTGAATACGTTTCTGACAGGCAGGGCAGTTTTTCCAACTGGTCTTCGGACACTCGTCGCCACCGATATGGAAGTACTTACCTGGGAAGAGAGGAACAATCTCACTAAAGATGTCATCCAGGAAGCGGAACATATCTTCCTTGCCCGGACACATCACGATATCCTCTACACCCCAAACTGTTCTCAACGACCACTGCTCACCTTTGCATGAAAGATAAGGATAAGCAGAGATAGCTGCCATCATGTGACCAGGAAGGTCGATTTCCGGAATCACGGTAATATAGCGCTTGGCAGCATAATCCACTATTTCCTTAATCTGCTCCTGAGTATAGAAACCGCCATAAAGAGAGCCATCGCCCTCGGTACGGATACTGCCCACAGAAGTAAGTTTAGGATATTTCTTGATTTCGATACGCCAGCCCTGGTCTTCCGTCAGATGGAAGTGCATGGTGTTCACTTTGAACATAGACATCAGGTCCAGTTGCTTCTTCACATTCTCGACAGAAATGAAATGGCGGCATGGATCGAGATGGAATCCACGGTAGCCGAAGCGTGGAGCATCCTGGATATCACAGCATTGTGCTACCCATTTCACTCCATCCACCCGGGTTGCGCTCTCTATCTGGGCAGGGAGTAACTGCATGAAACTCTGCATACCATAGAAGGCGCCCTTGGCGGTCTTCGCCTTGATAACAACCCCCTTGGCGGTTACGGTAAGGCGATAACCTTCCTCGGCAATTTTCAGCGAAGGAGAAATCTGTATAGAGATATTCCCCTTCTTTCCAACTACCGTTACCTCATAACCTGTAGAAGCCTTCAGTTTGTCAGCCATGTACTGGGCGATATTTCTGCCTTCAGCCGTCTGATAAGCGATTACCACCTTCTGTGGCAATACGAACTCCCCTTTCTGTACCTGAGTCTTCACCGGTATCGGGATAATATTAATATCGGCAGCAGATGCCGGAGAGGAGATACCACCCAGCATCGCTGCACAGGCTACAAACGAGCCTAATAAACGATTGAACTTTGCCATGATTTAAATATATTAATAAGGTATTACAATGGTTTGTACTCCACGAAAGCCTCCATGGCCTCATAGCATGCCAGCCCCAACTGGTCGTAGAGCGATGCAGTAGCACGGTTACGGTCTTCGGCTCTCTGCCAGAACAGGCGCTCATCATTACCCAAGAAAGGAGCACTCTCCATCTGCGACTGATGCTTGAGAATAGAGTTACGCTTTGCCCGCAACTCCTCAGGGCTCAATGGAACACACATTTCGATATTCTCAATCTCCCATTCTGCCCAGGCACCACGATACATCCAGATGCGACAGTCCTTCAACCATTCTGCACCCGCTTTCTTCTCTTCGTCGACAGCTGCCAGAACGGCATCAGTACACTTCTTGTGGGTTCCGTGTGGGTCAGCAAGGTCGCCGGCAACATAAATCTGATGCGGCTGCACCTTCTGCAACAGAGCTCTCACTATCTCCACATCCTTCTCGGTCATTGGCAATTTTTCTATCTTGCCGCTCTCATAGAATGGCAGGTCGAGGAAGTGGACATGGTCAAGCGGAATTTCATTATAAGTACAAGCGGTACGAGCCTCACCACGGCGGATCAGTCCCTTGATGGTCAGGATATCTCTCGTATCGAAGTCACTTTCCTTCTTCTTGGCAAAGAAGGTCTTGATTTCCTTATATTTATTAGAGATGATGCTGTCTTTTGAGTCTGCAAAAAGCTGGTTGAAACCATTGATAAAGTGCATGAATCTTGTTACTTCCTCATCACCCACAGCAATGTTTCCTGATGTTTCGTAAGCTACATGCACATCGTGGTTCTGCTGTACCAGTCGGCGGATAGTTCCTCCCATAGAGATAACATCATCGTCTGGGTGTGGAGAGAATACGATAACCTTCTTAGGGAATGGAGTTGCACGCTCCGGACGATAGGTATCATCGGCATTCGGCTTACCACCTGGCCATCCGGTAATGGTATGCTGCAAATCATTGAAAATCTTGATATTGGCATTGTAGGCAGAACCATAGAGTGCCAGAAGTTCACTCAGTCCGTTCTCATTATAATCCTTATTGGTCAACTTCAGGATAGGCTTACCGAGTTTCTGGCAGAGCCATACCAGTGCCGAACGCACCAGTTTATCACTCCACTGGCATGAAGTTACGAGCCATGGATGCTCAATACGTGTCAGATGATGAGCAGCACCCAGGTCGATGACAACATGTGCATTCGGATGAGTCTGGAGGAATGATGCCGGTAGGGTATCTGTGATAGAGTTCTCCACCACCTTCTGCATAATCTCTGCCTTCTCTTCGCCCCAGGCTGTCAGATAGATGCTCTTGGCTGAGAGTAAGGTAGCGATACCCATGGTGAGCGAACATGGAGGAATGGTTTCCTTGGTCTGCTCACTGTTCTCCATCTCTTCGCGAGAGGTATTGCCGATGAGGATGATACGGGTCATCGACTGGATGCCCGAACCTGGCTCGTTGGCTGCAATATTACCCGAACGGCCTATACCTATGAGGGCTACATCGAGACCGCCAAAGGTCTTGATACGCTGCTCATAAAGACGGCAACTGTCCTGTACGGCATCCTGTGCCACAAAACCATCCAGTGTAAAGATGTTCTGCTCAGCCACATCCACATGATCAAGGAAACGCTCCTTCAACTGGTTGATGGTACGGAGAGAGCTGTCTTTCTGGAGCGGATAATATTCGTATGCATTGAATACAACAACATTGCGGAAGCTCAGGGTCTTCTCGTTGTAACGGCGAACGAGTTCATCGTATACAGAATAGAGAGAAGAACCGGCACCCAGCGCCATCACATAGAATTTGCCTTCCTGCTGTGCCGCCTTGATACCAGCTTCTATTTTATCAGCTACATGACTGGCACCTTCTGCCATAGAGGCAAAGATGTCTGTATGAATCTTCTCCATTCTGGAGATTTCAGAGTATTCTACAGTCGTCTTTGGCTTGTAGAACTCTACAGGTACTTTATTGAGTACGATTTGCGAACTAAGATTGAGTCTCATATCTTTATCTATATTTAAATAGGTTATATTTTCTTTTTTTAAAATGACGGATTAGAGTTCAGATGCCATTGCTGCAGCACCCAGGATAGCAGCCTTGGCACCATCCAGTCCGCTCATCAGAAACTTAGCCTTACCTTTATATAATGAGAGCACATGCTCGTTATATGCTTCTTCAATAGGACGGAAGAGCAGATCGCCAGCCTGTGCCAATCCTCCGAAGAAGATAAAAGCCTCCGGGCTCAGAAAGGTAGCTATCTCTGCACAGGCCTTGCCGATTCTTGTACCGGTTTGTCTGAACACTTCCCGTGCCAGTGTATCTCCTGCCATGGCTGCCTTATAAACTGCATAAGATGTAATTTCTTCCCTTGGAATATTTCTCAGCTCAGTTGCCCCAGTTGATGCTTCGAGCATGGCCAAGGTAGTACGGACCACGCCTGTAGCCGAACAGTAGGTCTCCAGACAGCCCTTTCTGCCACAGCCGCATGGTCTACCGTCAGGATCCACTACCATGTGTCCCAACTCACCGGCAAAACCGTCGCAACCATAAATCAGCTGTCCGTTAGCCACTATACCCGATCCTACGCCTGTTCCGAGAGTGAGTTCTACGAAGTTTTTCATACCAACCGCAGCACCATATTTCATTTCTCCCATAGCAGCCGCATTTGCATCATTGGTAATAGCAACCGGAATGCCCAGTTTCTCTGCAAACATGTCAGCCAGCGGTACAATACCCTTTGCCCATACCAGGTTTGCTGCATTTTCAATGGTCCCCTTGTAATAGTTACCACAAGGCGCACCGATGCCCATGGCACGAATTTTCTCCATACCACCTACCTGTTCTACTATCTGCATCACAGCTTTTACCGACTCCTCTACGTATTGTTCTACGCGTTGGAATGTCTGGGTCTTGATTGAGGTTGTAGCTATTATTTCTCCGTCCCCATCAACGATGCCGAAAACGGAATTGGTTCCACCCAAATCCAAGCCAATCACTAAAGACTTTACATCGTATTCCATACTTCTTTTAATTAATAGGTTAAAATCGAAAAATAACGAGGAGCGATACAAACTTTTATTTATTAAATTCTTTATTAACGCTCAGTTCGTTACTAAAATATTTTATTTTGCAAAGTTACTAGTTTTATCAAACACAGCAATGAAAATAGCGTTAATATTTCTAAAACAGAAACATTTTTTATACTTTAAGCCTTCTTATGGCCGAAATACCTGCACTTCGCTCGCTTCTGATGCCGATTAAGTGTAACCCCCTTTTGTGCACTTACGTATCCAACCTCTCTATATATAATAAGGTATAGGATGAAACAGAATGTTCGAAAACGACGAAAAGTATACTATTTTTCGCCATTTAAGTTTTATTAACAGCAAAAATATTGCACCAATACAGAAAAACCTTATCTTTGCAACTAAAAAATATTAGTTATGAAAGCTGACTTAATAAAATATCTTAGAAAGATAAGCAAAAAGCCCTCAGTTCAGGGCAAGCTCCTGGAGCAGTTTATCTCTCACGGAGCCTCCACCATCCCAGAGATGTCGAAGGCTATCGGAGTTAGCTTACCGACAACAACAAGTGCCCTCAACGAGTTGATAAAAGAAGGACTCGCCAGAGAGATTGGAAAGAAAGACAATTCTTCGGGACGCATCCCGATGGTTTACGACCTCGTTCCAACAGCAGGCTACTTCATCGGCATCAATCCAGAGATGAACTGCCTGGCACTTGCAGCAAGCGACTTCGCAGGCAATCTGATTACCGAAAAAACAAGAGTGCCTTACGTATATGAGAACTCTCCTGAAAACCTGGAAGAGATAAGCAGAATCATCAATGAGTTTATCGAAAGCCTTCCTGTTTCAAGAGAAGAAATACTTCAAGTTTGCGTGAACGTGGCTGAGCGCGTGAATCCTGTACAGGGAAATGCCTACAACATGTTCACCTTCCTGAAAGAATCATTGGCCGACAAGTTGACCCAGCTCATACAGCTACCTGTATGTATCGAGAACGATACCCGGAGCATGGCTTTCGCTGAGTTGATTAAGGGACAGTGCAAAGGACTGAAAGACGCCATCTTCGTGAACGTATGCTGGGGCATCGGAATCGGAATCATCATCGACGGCAAACTCTATTACGGCAAGTCGGGATATTCTGGCGAATTCGGCCACATGACTGCCTACAACAACAACATCATCTGCCACTGCGGCAAGATAGGTTGCATTGAAACAGAGGCTTCGGGCAGAGCACTCAAAAGGAAGCTCGTCGAGAAGATAAAGGAAGGAAAGACTTCCATCCTCTCTGAAAGAGTTCTGAAAAAGAATGAAGACCTATCACTCCAGGATATCCTGGACGCCATAGCAAAGGAAGATGTACTGAGCCTTGCCACACTGCAACGCATAGCAGATGAACTTGGCAAACAGCTGGCAGGAGTCATCAACATCTTCAACCCAGAAATGCTGGTCATCGGAGGAGAAATGTCGGTTACAGGCGACTACCTCACACTACCAGTAAAGATGGGTATCAAGAAATTCTCTCTCAACATCATGAATGAGGATTCTAAAATCGTTACCTCAAGTCTGAAAGGTCTTGCAGGAATCACGGGAGCCTGTCTGATGGCAAGATACCGGCTTCTGAATGAGAACATCAACAAATAAGGATTTTAAACAACCAATACAAAACCAATTTTAAGTATGAAGAAGTCTCTTCTTTTTGCACTATGCCTGGGGCTGGCAACCATAACAGCTGCCGCCCAGCGCAACAACAGCCAGGTAGACCCCATCCAACCTGTGCCAACCGCCAAGCAGGTGGCATGGCAGAAACTGGAAACCTATGCTTTTATCCATTTCGGCCTCAACACCTTCAATGATAAGGAATGGGGATACGGAAATTCGGATGTAAAGACCTTCAATCCAAAGAAACTGGATTGCGAACAATGGGCAAGAACCCTGGTTGCTGCGGGCATGAAAGGAGTCATCATTACAGCCAAACATCACGACGGCTTCTGCCTCTGGCCTACACGCACCACAGATTACTGCATCCGCAACACACCTTATAAGAATGGTGAAGGTGATGTGGTAGGAGAACTCTCCCAAGCATGCAAGAAATACGGTTTGAAATTCGGAGTTTATCTCTCGCCTTGGGACAGACACCAGGCAAGCTACGGTTCTCCCTACTACCTGAAGCTCTACCAGCGCCAGCTCAAGGAACTTCTGAGCAACTACGGCGAACTTTTCGAAGTATGGTTTGACGGAGCCAACGGAGGAGACGGCTGGTACGGAGGTGCCGAAGAAAGCAGAACCATCGACAGAAGGAACTACTACAATTTCCCTAGAATTTTCGAAATTGTTGACAGTTTACAACCCAATGCCATTCTTTTCGGTGATGGCGGACCGGGATGCCGATGGGTAGGAAATGAAAATGGATTTGCAGGCGAGACCTGCTGGTCTACAATACCATCCAACACCGTCTATCCAGGCTTCAAAGACTACAAACAGTTGCAGTTTGGATGGGAAGACGGCGACCAGTGGACACCAGCTGAGTGCGATGTTTCTATCCGCCCGGGATGGTTCTACCATGAGAAAGAAGACAGTAAGGTAAAAACCGTTGAAGACCTGTGCGATCTCTACTACAAGAGTGTAGGACACAACGCTACCATGTTACTCAACTTCCCGGTAGACAAGGATGGACTCATCCACCCTATCGACTCTGCAAATGCAGTAAACTTCCACAGGAAAATCCGACAAGAATTATCTGTCAATCTACTGAAAGGCATCACACCTAAAGTAGACAGCCAGCAAGGCAAGCACATTGGCAAGAATATCACAGACGGCCAGTATGACACCTTCTGGGCTTCTAAAAAGAAAAAAGATGCCTATATCGAGTTTCAACTCGGAAAACCAAAATCTATCACACGCCTCATGCTCCAGGAATACATACCTCTGGGGCAGCGCGTAAAAGCCTTCTCAATCTATTACCAACAAGGCAAAAACTGGGTAAGGCTCGACCCTAAGGAAGAGACTACCACTATCGGCTACAAGCGAATACTTCGCTTCGATAAGATTACTACAAGTGGCATCCGCATCGTAATCGACGATACAAAGGGATGCCCTTGTATAAACTCTGTTTCAGCATTCTAATAACTAGAAAGAAGTACGAAAAAATTTTTAACTAACAATAAATAATAGCCCTATGAACAAAAGAGCAAATTTGTATTTTGCAGCGCTTTTAGGTGCGATGTCACCTCTTTGCACTGTTTCTGCATTGGCTGCTCAAAGCAATTCTACCATTGCTACAGCTACCCAGCAGCAAAACTCATGTACAGGTACTGTTAAAGACGCTACCGGAGAACCTATCATCGGCGCAACCATCAGAATCGAAGGTAAGACCGGTGGAACCGTAACTGACCTGGATGGTAACTTCACCCTCAGCAACATCGAAAAGGGTGCCAAACTTACCATCACTTATGTGGGTTACAAATCACAGACCCTCACATGGAGCGGTAGTCCGCTCAACATCACTTTGCAGGATGATGCCAACATGCTTGAAGAGACCGTAGTCATCGGTTACGGTACAGTAAAGAAGGCTGACTTGGCTGGTTCTGTGGCAGTTTTGGACAGCAAGAGTTTCAAGGACCAGCCTGTTGCACGTGTTGAGGATGCCCTCAACGGACGTATGTCTGGTGTGCAGGTAATGTCAAGCGGTGTTCCTGGTGGAGCCATGAAGATTCGTGTACGTGGTACCAGTTCCGTAAACAAGAGCAACGACCCTCTCTACGTAGTAGATGGTATCGTTCGCGAGACAGGTCTTGAGGGTATCAGCCCTGAAGATATCCAAAGCATCCAGGTATTGAAGGACGCATCTTCTACCGCCATCTATGGTGCCCGCGGTGCCAATGGTGTAGTTATGGTACAGACCAAGAGCGGTAAGGCTGGTGCTACACAGGTAACATTCGATGCAAGTTTCGGTATCTCTAACGCTTACCACATTCCAGAGGTAATGGGAACCAAAGAATATGCACAGGCTTTGATTGATTACAAGGGTGTATCTCAGGGTGCTATGCAGGATTATCTTGACGGCACCAAGCCAGGTATCGACTGGATGGACGAACTGCTCCGTACAGGTATCACTCAGAACTATAAGGTAGCAGTTTCTCAGGGTAATGAGAAAACTCAGACCTACTTCTCTGCCAACTATATGGACCAGAAGGGTGTTATCACAGATACCAGCTCTAAGCGATACGCTATCAAGGCTAACATGCACAACAAGATATTCGACTGGTTGGAAATGACCACCGATATCAACCTCGCTCAGACCGACAACTCAGGTGCTGATTTCCTTCAGAACCAATCTAACCCTATTTGGGTAGGTTTGAACTACTCTCCTACCATGGAGATGATGGATGCAAATGGCAATTATATTAAAGATACCAACAACAATATCCAGAACAACCCTTATGGTATTCTCCATGGTGGTGAATACGACCGAAAGCGCACGATGGTAACTGGTCACGTTGACTTGAAGTTCAACCTTCTCAAGGGCCTGACATTCACCACAACCAATGGTATCGACTATAATGATTACAAGTGGTACAATTTCACATCAAGCAAGGTGAATACCTCTGGTAACTCAATGGGCAACAACGATGCAACAGTTACCGCTTTGCAGTCAACCAACAACTTGACCTATAACAACAAGTGGGGTGAGCACTCTTTGACAGCAACAGGTGTATGGGAAGTTACCTCTAATGAGGTTCGCCGTATGGGTATGACTGGTACAGGTATTATCCACGAACAGGTGGGCTACTGGAACGTAGCAGATGCTACATCTAAGACTCCTACCAACGGCTATAGCAAGTGGACCATGCTCTCTGGTGTAGCTCGCGTAATGTACAACTATGCCGAGCGCTACATGTTGACAGGTACTCTCCGTGCCGATGGTTCCAGCCGTTTCACCAACAAGAAGTGGGGTTACTTCCCATCTATTGCAGGTGCTTGGACTGTTTCTAATGAAAAGTTCTGGGAGCCTATCAAGAATGCTGTAGAATACATGAAGATCCGCGCCAGCTATGGTGTCATCGGTAATCAGGACATCAATCCTTATTCTACCCTTGGATTGTTGAAAACTACAGATTTCTCATACGGTACAAACCAATCTTACACAGGTTACTGGGCAAATGGTCTTGCTACACCAGACTTGACATGGGAGAAGGTACACCAGTTCGACCTCGGTGTTGACTTCGGTTTCTTCGGCAACCGTCTGAACGTTAGCTTCGACTACTTCAACAAGACTACCAAGGATGCTCTCTTAGAGACATCATCTCCAGGTTACATAGGCGGTACTACATATTGGGTAAACGCAGGTGAAGTAAACAACAAGGGTATTGAGGCAACCATCAATGGTCAGATTATTCAGACTAAGGATTGGACATGGTCAACAACTCTGAATGTCAGCTACCTGAAGAACAAGGTAACCAAGATGACAGCTTCAGATCCTATTATTTACGGTCAGACTCCTTCTCCTGGTACTGTTGACCCATGTACTATCATTAAGGAAGGTGAGGCTATCGGTACATTCTACGGCTTCAAGTGGGCAGGTGTAGAAAAGAATGACAAGGGAGAGTATGTTGATATGTATTACACTGCAGACGGCAACAAGACAGCAGACCCAGACGCTTCTAAGGACCGCTTCATATTAGGTCATTCAAATCCAGACGTTACATTAGGCTGGAACAACACCATAACCTATAAGAACTGGGACTTCAACGTATTCTGCAATGCAGCATTCGGTGCTAAGCGATTGAACATGGTACGTTTCGCAATGAACTCAATGGTTGGTGCATCTATGTTCGTAACTGATAAGGATTACTTCGGCAATATTGGTATCACCATGCCAACTCCAGGTGCAGAGAACAAGACCTATGGTAACTCAGACAAGTGGCTCGAGAATGCAGACTACTTCCGCTGCGAAAATATCAGTGTTGCTTACACATTCCCACGTAGCGTAACCAAGTTGGCAGACATTCGTCTCTCACTCTCAGCTCAGAACCTCTTCACCATCACAGGCTATAAGGGTATTGACCCAGCAGGTGCTTCATTCGGCGAAAAGAATATAGACCGTGATAATGGTTTGGATATGGGTGCTTATCCTAATCCTCGTACCATCACAATGGGTGTTCGTGTAACCTTCTAATTTCAACAATCTAAAAACTGTAATAATTATGAAAACTAAGAAATTATTATATATTGGTTGTCTCATGGCAGCATCCTTGGTTACTTTCTCGTCTTGTGGCGATTTCTTGGATGAGGATCCTAAGGGACAGTTAACCCCAGAGAAGTTCTTCCTTACAGAAGCTGACCTTACTGCGAGTGTTAACGCTTTGTACGAAAGAATCAACCAGACACAGAGCTGGACCAACCCTATGTACCCACAGTGGCAGGGTGATGATATCACAGCCAACCCTGGTTCAAACAAGCAGGCTTGTGCGGCTCTTGATGCTTTTGCATCTGAGGGTGCCAACAAGGGTGTAACAGATGCATGGAATCTGCATTATTCTGTGATCAAGGCTGCTAACCTGATTGTAAATGGAGCAGGAAATGTGAATGGCTCACAGGAAAAGAAGAACGTAGCCTTTGGTAATGCCCACTATTGGCGTGCATATTCTTACTTCTATCTGGTACGTGTATTCGGTAAAATACCTATCATCACAAATACAGACATTAACCAGTTGGATGCTCAGCCTGCAGAAATTGCAGAAGTTTACGAAATGATCGTTAAGGACTTGAAGGATGCCATCAACGAACTTCCAACCAAGTACGATTATGAGCCAGCTCGCTTGTTTGATGTAGATGTTTGGGTTACCAAGCAGGCTGCACAGTCAACATTGGCTGCAGTTTATATGTCTATGGCAGGCTACCCTCTCAATAAGGGCACAGAATACTACAAGCTCGCTGCAGAGCAGGCAAAAGATGTCATTGACAACAACCATACTTATGGCTTCATCTTGAACCCAGACTGGAAGGATGTTTACTCTATGGGTAACAACTACAACAAGGAGACCTTACTCGGTATCAACAATGATGCCAAGGGTTGGTGGGATCATGACTCACAGCTTTCTTCTTGCTGCCGTTTCGAAAGCCTCGGTGATGGTGGCTGGGGTGACGCCTGGGGTGAGATTGCTTTCTGGAAGAGATATCCAGAAGGACCTCGTAAGAATGCCATCTACGCAAAAAGAATTACATTCCAGGATGGTACTGTAATCACTGCAGATTGTAATTGGTGGGATATCCCTACTGCAGACCTTTGGGTTCCTATTACAATGAAGACTGATGCTAAAGAACTCGAGAAGCAGATTAAGGGTCTGGATGAAAAAATCGAAAAAGAGAAGGATAGTGAAAAGAAGACCGTCAGAAAAGTTAACGGAAAATACGAAAAGCTCTTGTTTGAGAAGGGTAAGAAGTGTGTCAAAGAATATCACCCAATGTTCACTATCTTCACTGTAAACTGTGATGAGAAAGGTGGTATGCTCAGACAACCATACGATTGTATGAAACCTAACTATAGTGGTATGGTTAATGACCGCCGTCATAACCTCATCCGCTATTCTGAGGTGCTCCTCTGGTATGCTGAGAGTGCTGCCCGTGCAGGCCTCTCTGACTTGACAGAAGCTAAGAAATGCTTGAAGCTGGTTCGCAGCCGTGCCGTAACAGATGTTGAAAATGTGACACTTGGCGACGGAACTACCGTAAAGATCGACAACATGAGCGCTGCCCAGCTTGCTGAGGCTTGCTACATCGAACACGGATGGGAAGTTGCAGGTAACTGGGTATCTATGGTTACCCGCCGTTCAGATGAGCTCCGTATGGACGAGCTCAAGAAGAACTTCGAGTATCGCGTTACCAATGCTCCTGTAGTTATCTCTAAGAAGGGTGACAAGGAATATACCGCTCAGGAAAGCGTTACAGTTACTGGTCCTTGGTCAGAGGATAGAATTTACTGTCCATATCCAACAACCGATGGTGAGAAGAACCCAAACTTGAAGAAGTAAACTTTTTAAGTAATCAATTCATAAGCTAGTCACATGACTTGTCTACTTTTCAGGTAGTATGACTCATGTTAAAACATCAAGAGGGAATGCCAAGTGAGTTGGCATCCCTCTTTTTGTTGTTTTGATAAATATTTTAAACATTATGGCTAATAATTATCTATCTTTCAACCGATCTTTGCTGGCGATGGCTGCCCTTCAAGCCTTGCCGCTATCTCTCTTCGCCCAGAATACAGGCGAAAAACCAAACATCCTGTATATCATGTGCGATGACCACGCCATACAGGCTATCAGCGCCTACGGCAGTGCCATCTCCCAACTGGCGCCTACCCCAAATATCGACCGACTTGCAGAAAGGGGAATGAAATTCAACGAGGCTTTCGTCGAAAACTCGCTTTCTACACCAAGCCGTGCCTGTCTGATGACCGGTCTCTACAGTCATCAGAACGGACAGCGCATGCTGGCAGAGGGCATCGATTCCACCAAAACCTTCTTCTCTGAAATGCTGCAGAAGGTAGGCTATGAGACGGCAGTAGTGGGAAAATGGCACATGTCATGCCGCCCTAAAGGTTTCGATTTCTATCACATCCTCAACGATCAGGGACAATATTACAACCCGACCTTCGCATCAACAGACCATTACGGAGAATACAAGCAGGAAATGGGATATGCCACCGACCTCATCACAGACCATGCCATCGAATACCTCGACCAAAGAGACAGAAACAAGCCATTCTGTCTGCTGGTTCATCATAAGGCACCCCACCGTCTGTGGATGCCTAGCACCAAGTATGTTGGGAAATACGGCAAAGTAAACTTCCCGCTACCTGAAACCTTCTGGGACGACTATGCGACCCGAGGCTCGGCTGCATCCACCCAGAAGATGACTATCGGTGAATATATGGAAATGGTACGCGACCTGAAAGTGCCCGAAATGTACGACCCTTCTACACCGGAAGGCAGAGACTCGTATGCCGGACTCATGGGGGAGATGAACCGCATGACACCGCAGCAGCGCGAGGCTATTGATGCCTATTACATGCCGAGAAACAGAGAATTCCTGAGCAAGAATCTCACGGGTAAGGAACTGGTAGAATGGAAATACCAGAACTATATCCGCGACTATATGGCAGTGATTGCTTCGGTGGATGAGAGTGTAGGCCGACTCCTGACTTATCTCGATGAGCATCATCTCACGGATAATACCATCATCGTATACACCTCCGACCAGGGATTCTACATGGGCGAACACGGCTGGTTTGACAAGCGTTTCATGTATGAGGAATCATTCCATACACCGCTCATCATCAGCTATCCTAAGCATATCCAGCCTAAGAGCGAGTGCAACCAGATGGTACAGAACATCGACTTTGCTCCTACCTTCCTCGACCTGGCGGGCTTGAAGAAGCCTGCCTATATGCCGGGCACTTCGCTCCAACCATTGTTTGCCGGACAGCCTGTAAGAAAATGGCGTAAGAGTCTGTATTACCATTATTATGACTACCCTAATTATCATCTGGTACGCAAGCACGATGGTGTGAGAACCGAGCGCTACAAACTGATTCATTTCTACGGCAAGGGTGGTGAAAGAGCCGTTCCTGAAAACAAGTATCAGTGCCAACCGGGAACTTCAGAAAACTGGTGTTTCGAATATCTCAAATCCATCAACTACATCACCGATGATGCCGATATTGACTACTACGAGTTGTATGATATCCAGGTTGATCCGAACGAGCTGCACAACCTCTACGGCAAGCCTGGCATGCAGAAGGTAGAAAAGGAAATGAAGAAACTCCTCGCTACCTATCGCAGAAATCTGAAGGTAGATGAGTAAAGGAACCGAACAAAATAATATTGATATGAACAAGACAATATGGCTTACAGGGGTAGGTTTGGCGTGCCTTCCTACCCAGCTCTGTGCAAAACAGAACACCCCGCCCAACATTCTCTTCATACTGTGTGACGACATGGGATATGGCGATCTGGCTTGCTACGGACAACCTTATATCCACACGCCTAATATAGACCGGATGGCACAGGAGGGAATGAGATTCACCCAGGCTTATGCCGGTTCTCCCGTCTCGGCTCCGTCGAGAGCTACCCTCATGACTGGTCAGCATACGGGACATACACATGTGCGTGGAAACAAGGAATACTGGAGAGGTGTGCCAATGGTAAAATATGGCAACAACGAGGAGTATTCTGTCGTAGGACAGGAACCTTACGACCCGCAGCATAAGATTCTGCCCGAAATCATGAAGGACAAAGGATATAGAACCGGCGTATTCGGGAAATGGGCTGGCGGATATGAAGGTTCGGCTTCTACTCCCGACAAGCGTGGCGTGGACGAATTCTATGGCTATATCTGCCAGTTTCAGGCTCATCTCTATTATCCTAACTTCCTGAACCGCTACAGTCGTGCAATGGGAGATACAGCGGTGGTAAGAGAGGTAATGGAACAGAACATCCAGCATCCGATGTTCGGCAAGGATTATTTCAAGCGCAAGCAGTATTCGGCCCGCATCATCCACGACAAGGCACTGGAATGGATAGACAGACAGGATAAAGAACATCCTTTCGTAGGATTCCTTACATATACCCTGCCGCATGCCGAACTTGCCCAGCCGGAAGACTCCATACTGGAGAATTACCAGAAACAGTTCTTTACCGATAAAACCTGGGGCGGAAGGGAAGATTCGAGATACAACGCTGCGGTTCATACCCATGCACAGTTTGCCGGAATGATTACCCGACTGGACCAGTATGTGGGCGAAATCTTCGCCAAGCTGAAGGAGAAGGGACTCGACAGGAATACCGTTGTCATCTTTACTTCAGATAACGGGCCGCATGAAGAAGGTGGTGCTGATCCAGAGTTCTTCGGTCGCGACGGTAAGTTGAAAGGTCTGAAGCGCCAGTGCTACGAAGGCGGCATCCGCATACCATTTATCGCCTGGTGGCCTGAGCATATCAAGGCAGGAGCGGTGAACGATACCCAGTTTGCCTTTTACGACCTGCTGCCTACTTTCTGCGATTTGGCTGGCATCAGAAACTTTGCCAAGCGTTATACCAACAGAAAGTTGGCTGGTGATGGTTTCGACGGAATCTCTATCGCTCCTACCCTTCTGGGCAAGGATGCAGAGCAGAAACATCACGATTACCTGTACTGGGAATTTCACGAAACCGACCAGATTGGCGTGAGAAAGGGCGACTGGAAACTGGTGGTAGTAAAAGGCGAGCCGCGGCTCTATAATCTGGCTTCCGATATCCACGAAGACCATAATGTGGCGGCAGAACATCCTAAGATTCTTACCGAACTCCTGGCTGCCATCAGAAAGGAGCATCGAGACAGCAAGGATTTCGAAATTACGCTGCCAAAGTTCTGATTTTCTCTCCCGGTTACAGAGAGATAGAGATTACAACTAGATTCAAGAAAAAATGATGAACGACAACATAGCAAATCCCTTTGCCAAGCCACTCTATGTAATGCTGAAGCCTGCGGGTGCCCATTGCAACCTGGCATGCAAATACTGTTATTATCTGGAGAAGAACAAGCTCTATCCCACTGCTCAGCGACATCTGATGAGCGATGAGATGCTGGAACAGTTTACCCGAGAATATATTGAGGCGCAAACCATGAGCCAGATGCTCTTCACCTGGCATGGTGGCGAGCCTCTGCTGCGCTCCATCGACTTCTACCGCAAGGCTTTATCCCTACAGCAGAAGTATGCTGGAAGCAGGCGCATCGACAACGTAATTCAGACCAACGGCACGTTGCTGACCGATGAATGGTGCGAGTTTTTTGCCCAGAACCATTGGCTGGTAGGCATCTCTATCGATGGTCCGCAGCCTTATCATGACCATTACCGGCTGACGGCTGCGGGAAAACCATCGTGGAAGAAGGTGATGCAAGGCATCAAACTGCTGAAGAAACACGGGGTAGAATGGAATGCGATGGCGGTGGTGAATGCCTATAATGCCAATCATCCGCTGGAGTTCTACCGTTTTTTCAAGGAAAACGGCTGTCAGTTTCTGCAGTTCACACCTATCGTTGAGCGACAGACCCGACATGAGGATGGCCGTACCCTGGCAAGTCTTGCCGACAAGAATGAGATTCCGCTGAGCGAGGCATCAGTTGCGCCGGAGCAGTGGGGCTACTTTCTCTGTGCAATTTTCGATGAATGGGTTCGGAAGGATGTGGGCAAAATCTTCGTTGAGATTTTCGACTGCACACTGGCAAACTGGATGGGTATTTCTCCCGGCATCTGTGCTTATTCCAAGGAATGCGGTCATGCGGGAGTGATGGAGCACAATGGCGATGTTTATTCCTGCGACCACTTTGTTTTTCCGGAGTATAAGTTGGGCAATATCCGTGACCATTCGCTCATCGACATGCTTTATGGTGAGCAGCAACAGGAGTTCAGCCGTCTGAAACACAGTTCTCTTCCCCGCCAGTGCAAGGAGTGTGACATGGAGTTTGCCTGTCATGGAGAATGCCCAAAGAACCGCTTCATGAAAGATAAGTATGGCGATTCCGGTCTCAACTATCTCTGTCCGGGTTATTACCATTATTATCAGCATGTAGCGCCCTACATGGATTACATGAAGCAGGAACTCATGTCGCAGCGCCCACCTTCGAACATCATGAAAGTTGTACACTAAGCATGACAGATTCTAAAAAAACAGCAAAATACTTGGAAAAAAGTCAGAAATATCGTACCTTTGCAGGCAAAAAGCAATTTTACGAATATGAAAAGAATCAAAATGCCACTTTTGGCAAGAATCATCATTGCCATCCTGTTGGGTGTAATCTTCGGCAATTTCTTCAATGAAGCGGCCGTCAGAGCGTTTCTCACCTTCAACGGCATCTTCAGCCAGTTTCTGGGCTTTATGATACCGCTCATCATCATCGGTCTCGTAACACCAGCCATTGCCGACATCGGTCATGGAGCCGGAAAACTCCTCCTTGCCACTGTGGGCATCGCCTTTGCCGACACCATCCTGGCGGGTCTGCTTGCCTATGGTACAGGTTCGGCACTCTTCCCACACATGATTGCAAATTCTGCCCATGTGGCAGTAGATAAGGCTGAAGAACTCAAACCCTTCTTCGAAATCAAGATACCAGCCATGGTTGATGTGATGAGTGCCCTCGTCTTCTCGTTCATCGCCGGACTGGGCATTGCCCATAAAGGCAGCCGCACCATGCAGAACATTTTTCAGGAATTCAAGGAAATCGTTTCCGGTGTCATTGCCAAAGTCATCATTCCCCTACTGCCCCTTTATATCTTCGGCATCTTCCTGGGCATGACTTTCTCCGGCGAAGCCTACCATATCCTGCTGGTCTTCGCACAGATTATCCTCGTGATTCTCGTACTTCATATCGTCATCTTACTTTACGAATATCTGTTGGCTGGCGGCTTGTCCCACAAGAATCCTTTTAAGCTGTTGCTCAACATGTTGCCAGCCTACTTCACGGCACTTGGCACATCATCATCAGCAGCCACCATTCCGGTAACTCTGAAGCAGACCTTGAAAAACGGCGTCACCGATGGCATTGCCGGCTTCACCATTCCGCTCTGTGCCACCATCCATCTCTCGGGATCAATGATGAAGATTACCTGTTGTGCGCTCACCATCTGTCTCATCAATGGTATGCCTTGCAATCTCCCCCTCTTCCTCAACTTCATCTTCGTGCTCGCCATCTGCATGGTAGCAGCTCCGGGAGTTCCGGGAGGAGCCGTCATGGCAGCGCTAGGTCCGCTAGCCTCAGTTTTAGGTTTCAATGCCGATATGCAAGCACTTATGATAGCCCTCTATATTGCGATGGACAGTTTCGGCACCGCCTGCAATGTAACCGGCGATGGCGCCATTGCTATTGTCGTGGATAAGATATTCAGAAAGGATAAATAAAAAATAAAAGAGGGTGTGTCACAGACTTATGACACACCCTCATCTTTATATAAATCTCTCTCTATTTCTAAAGTGATTCATATATATATTATGTATATCGTATGTTCTATTCTTACTTGCTCAAGCTAACAGAATGGCTCATGTTAGCCATTTCTGGAATTGAGTTTACTACGTGTTTCAAGAACATGCCCATGCAAAGAACCATACCTGAAAACATAACTGCGGCGAAAGCCATTGTAAAAATAGTCATCATAATTATTAACCTTTTTAAAATTTATTATTTGTTATTCCTTAAACACGAGTGCAAAGTTAACACTTTTTTATCAAATAACGGCATCTTTTGCCGAGAAATATCATTGCAATATGTTTTTCTTGATATGGGTCAACCACTTGTTTTTAGCCTTGAAAATGACATTTTGCTATCGGATATGCTGTTTTTGTGGCAATAATTTACATATATCATTTTTCTCGCTTTGTTATGTGTGTAACAAGATAGGGCTTCCTGTCAGATGATAAGAAGTCAGAATCGAAGTGAAAGCCAATCATCGAACTTCGCGTTCTGGAAGGTATGGATGCCCAGTTTCTCGGCAGCCTCACAGTTTTCCTTCAGATCATCGATGAAGAGGGTTTCATCGAGATTGATGTTCGCCTGCCTGATTACCTCCTCATAGATGTGGGCATCAGGAACACAGTTCTCTTCCCCGCCAGTGCAAGGAGTGTGACATGGAACCGGCGATGGCGCCATCGCCATTGTCGTGGATAAAATATTCAGAAAGGATCAATAAGAGATAAAAAAGGTGTGTCATGGATTTATGACACACCTTTTTTTATCTCAAAATCTTAAAGTTTTAGAACTTAATCCAGGTCAGCTTCTTCCAAATTCCCTCGAAAGGACCATGGGAGTGATACTTGAGCCAGAGGTTGGAGAAGAGGCATTGTACTACTACCATGGCGATACCCACAAAAAAGGCGTAGGTGATGCCAAGCTTTGTCTGGAGATTGAAACCATAATAGGCAAACAATCCGCAACCGATGATAGACTGGAGGAAATAGTTGGTAAGACTCATCTTACCAAACTGGCGCAGGAACGACAATCCCTTTCTGAACCATTCCTTTCCGTACCACAACAAAACGAATCCTGATACTACAAACGAGAGGATAAAGAAGTTGTAGATAGGATAAAGCCAATTGTTCCATGTTTCCATGTGGCGCACATCAGCGATGCCACCCACAATCAATACCAGGATGGAAACCGCCAGCACCTTCTTCCACAAAGCCAGGTTGTTGTTCTCATTGTAGAACCAACGCTTTCTGCCCACCAGCATTCCGAGTATGAAGAGGCAGATGGTCTGCGTATGTCTTCCCTTCATCAGGCACCAGTAATAGGTAGCCACCTGTCCGTATCGCAGGTTACTGTAGGCATTCTCCAGGAAGGTGCCGTGCTGATGACCATGATACATGTTTCCATACACCTCTCCCAACGACGATGCATCTACCTGCCATCCGGTAATGAGGGAGTAAATTTCTATCGGCTGGATAAAGAGAAAGACAACCACCCACCAGAGCCATTTGGTAGGAAAATAACTCAATGGGATGAGAACCAGTCCATAGATGGCATAGGAAAAAAGGATGTCACCATCGAAGAAGGCGGTGTTCACGATACCGAGCATTGCCAGGAGGAACATTCGCCAGGCGAATCTACCCGAAAAGCAATTTCCACGCTGCTGCTGATTATCATTCATGATAAAGAAGCTTAATCCGAAGAGCAGGGCAAAGATGCCATACATCTTTCCCGACAGCAGCAATGCCAGCACATCTGCCATCCAATCATCACACCCCAGCGTATAAGCATGCGCTATGCTTCCATCGTACATATTGAAATGCTCCACAGAGTGATAGAGAATAATACCTGCTACGGCCAATCCTCTCAAGGCATCAGCCACGTCAATACGGCTGTTTTTCAGTCCTAATGTCTTGTAAAAATTCATTTTGATATTATTTGTTAGTTATTATGAGTTGGCAAAGGTATAACATTTTATTGGAAAAAGCGAATAAATCAGCCTTTTCCTTAGTTATTCGTCAGAAAAAGTGTGGGAATTTGTTGATTATTCGTTAGAAAAAGTGTGGACTTCTACAGATATTCGTCAGAAAAAGTGTGGGGTTATTGCGATTATTCATCAGAAAAAATGCAAATTAACACAAAATTATTTAACGAATAAAAGCTTCGATTCTAACATATCCGTCAGAATCGAAGTGAAAGCCAATCATCGAGCTTCACGTTCTGGAAGGTATGGATGCCCAGTTTCTTGGCAGCCTCGCAGTTTTCCTTCAGATCATCGATGAAGAGAGTATCATCGGGATTGATGTTCGCCTGCCTGATTACCTCTTCATAGATACGGGCATCAGGTTTTGCCAGATGCATTCGCTGAGAGAGGAAACAGTGCTCGAAATAATCCTCTACCCCATGGTTCTGATAAGGGAAGAGATGCTCCACGCAATAATCCCAATGTATATCAATGGTATTGCTCAAGAGGAAGAGGCGGTAACCAGCCTTCTTCAACTGCAGGAGTCGCTCCTTTTTCTCATCAGGAATCTCCACCAGCATCTTGTTGGCTGCATCGATGATTTCTTCATTCGTCACATCAGCTCCTGTCAACTCACGGGCTGCATCGCAGAATGCTTCGGTGGTAATCATTCCCACACCCAGTTTGCTCATCAGCTTCATCCCTTCACTCTGAGGATTCGGATTAGCCAGTTCCCCCATTCCTATCGCCTTGAAAGCCCCGATGCATCCTTCCGGATTGAGCTTCACCAGGACATTACCTAAATCAAATATGATATTCTTGTATTGCATAATCTATACCTTATTTTAAATCACACTTTTAATCTTTAATTAGATACTTTCTGCAAAAGTACTGTAAATTCGGGAGAGAACAAATGATTAGGGAAAAGAATGGTGGGAATATAACATTTATTAGTAAAAGAAGGATATGCCTATGTATGAGAAAGTTTTTCTAAAACTATTGCCACTATTGCCACACCTCAAGTTAACCAATTGGTTTTTAGCTATTTAAGCGTGGCAATAAGGGCATTTTCTATTATCACCTATTGCCACCTATTGCCACACTCGGGCGAAAAACGGGGGATTCTCAGCGAAAAAGCAGAGGAATACTTATTGTTTTCGCAGAAAAACATTAAAAAAGTGGAGAAAAAGGCTTGCGGTTTCGAACATTTTTTTGTATTTTTGCAACCAACAGGAAAAATTCCTGCCGATTCCACCTAGAAGCTTACGACTCCTGTGAAACCACTTTACACACATTTAACCCAAAAACCAATGACACAAGCAGATTTAGTCAGACTCTACTTCAACAAAGAAAGTGCTTACAACTCATGGGACTATTGCTTCAACCAGCAATGTCCACTGGCTCAGGAATGTGCACACTATCTGTCCGTAACCTACAAAAAACCGGAACAGACCAAAGGCTACGCCATCTATCCCGATGCCTACCACGACAACAAGTGCGAACATTTCCTGCAGCTACAGATGATGAAAATGGCATACGGCTTTACGAATATTCTTGAAGAACTGAAACGTAAAGACGAAGCCAGTTTCAGAGTACACATGACTTCCTACTTCGGAAGCAAGACTTCATACTATCGCTATAAATTAGGACAGACAGGACTCGTGCCTGAACAGCAGCAGTACGTGCTGAAATGGTGCCAGCAACATGGATACACCAACATGAGGTTCGACCGCTATGCAGAAGAGGTCAACTATTAACAGCCGCACGCCGATAAAGATTTTAACCCACGTACATGGTCACTCGTACCCGCGTACATGAGTATCCGTACCCATGTACACGGGTACGGATGACCAACACGATGAGCACGGATGACCGAGACGACGGGCACGAGCGCCCGGCATAGTCGGGCACATTTGCCCAACGCCTTGGGCAAAGCTGGGCAAAACCATCGGCAACCCTAAGTATCACCCTATCAACAAATTAGCAGAAATATGAAGTTTACTATAACAAGAATCAACAAGCAGAACAAGTTGATGGTCAGTTCGAAAACCGTAGAACGGTTTCTGGAGCGTATCGCTAAAGATGATGCCAAGCTGAGTGTCACCAATTTCAGAATGAGTGTGCCGCTCATGGAGACCGACTACCAGTACTACAAAGGCATCAAGGAATGGCAGCACGTTTATCCAGCCGCAGAATTCAACAAGGATGAAAGCGGCAATCTCGTCTTCCAGAAATCAAACGGGCTGGTGATGCTCCACTTCATCAACCTCATGTCGGACCAGGAAAAAGATGCCGTCAAGAAGACGGTCAGTCTGCTGCCGATGACCTTCGCTGCCTTCGAAGGAGCCGACGGCAGAAGCCTCATCGTACTCGTAAGCATCTGCAACGAAGAAGGAAAAATCCCGACAAAAGAAGCCGACGCCGACTTACTCTACCAGTCTGCCTACGAACAGGTAAAGACGCTCTACCAGTCGCAGGTACAGGCAGCCATCAAACCCGAAAAGCCATCATTGGCATCCAACTTCATGCTTACGCTGGATGCCTCTCCTTATTATAACAGCAAGGCTGTGGCGATGCGCATCTCCCAAAATATGAAGAAGGTAGCCTCAGCCCCTAAGAATGTAGACGATTTAAAGACATACGATGACTATGAATTCCTCTACCGCAAGGCAGCAGAAGAGACGAAGGAAGAGATGAAAAAAGCCAACATCTCATGGCAGAACGATGAAGACCGGTTCCTTGCCGGTTTCTCAGCCATCGCCATCAAGCTCTGCAACATGGGCCTCAGCGAAGAAGAAGCTTTCATCCATATCCGCCGCAACAACTGGGGACATGTGACAGAAGAGAAACTCCGCCAGATAGTAGGCACCGCTTACGATACCCATTCCAAAGACAGGAAGACGGAGAAATCTGCCTCAGGCAGAAAAGGCCGTGCCGAAATTCTGCAGATGATCAGATACCTGGAGAGCCGGTACCTGTTCCGTTACAATACCGTGATGAAATATACCGAATACCGTCCGAACAATTCCTGGGTTGGCGATTTCAGACCGGTGGATGCCCGTGTGCAGAAAAGCATGACGCTGGATGTTCAGATAGCCGACATCCACGTAAGCATCAAGGATGTAAGGAATTTTCTAGAGTCAGACCGCATCAGAAACTACAGTCCAATAGAGTCCTATCTCTATGACTGTCTGGGTAAATGGGACGGCAAGGACCGCATCCGTGCCCTGGCACGAACTGTACCCACCAACAATCCTCATTGGGAAGACTGGTTTTACACCTGGTTTCTGGGAATGGTTGACCAGTGGCGCGGCATGTATCGCCGTCAATATGGCAACAGTACCATGCCGCTGCTCATTTCCAAGCAAGGTTACAATAAGAGCACCTTTTGCCGCCGTCTCATCCCTACCGAATTATCGTGGGGCTTCAGCGACAATATGATTCTCTCAGAAAAGCGTCAGGTATTGCAGGCGATGTCACAATTTCTGCTCATCAATCTCGATGAGTTCAATCAGATTTCCCCACAGGTGCAGCAGGGTTTTCTGAAGAATCTGCTGCAGTTGCCAACGGTGAAAATCAAGCCGCCATACGGAAGTCATGTACAGGAATTTCCTCGTCTAGCCTCCTTCATTGCCACGAGCAACATGACTGATATTCTTTCCGACCCATCCGGCAACCGCCGTTTCCTGGGAGTAGAACTGACGGGACCTATCGATGTGAGTGGCAGACTGAACTATGAGCAACTTTATGCACAGGCGATGCAAGCTTTGGAGCGTGGCGAAAAATCCTATTTCGACGCCAAGGAAACCGCCATTATCATGCAACATAACAGACAATTTGAGCAGATTTCCCCTATCAAGCAATGTTTTCTGCAGGTTTTTGAGCCTGCAAGTACCCCGGAAAATGGCGAATATCTGATGGCAGCCGCCATTTTCGACATTTTGAAGCAAAAATTCGGCTCTTCTCTCCAGGTTTCGAGTATACAGAAATTGGGTAGAGAGCTTCAGAATATAGAAGGTTTGAAGAACCGAAGAACAAGGTTTGGTACTGAGTATCTGGTAGTTAGAAAATAACCTACTCACTTTCCATCTCATTCTCTCATAAAAAGAGTGTGGCAATGCGTGGCATTAGGTGGCAACAGAAACACCGCTTACTGCCACGCATTATTCACTTATAATCAGATAGTTAAATGCATTGGTGATAGATGTGGCAATAGAAATAGAAAAACATTTCTATTCGTTATGGCGTACAACCAACTGTGCAGAAATCATCCACTTCATTTCACGAGTTCATCTACTTCATTGAGTTAACACATACGGCTGAGTTGGCAGAATGAGACGGCTGCATTAGCTGAAGGAGTCGAATGCATTAACTGAAGGAGTCGAATGCGATAGCTGAAGGAGTCGAATGCAGTGACCGGAGGAGACGAATGCGATAGCTGAAGGAGTCGAATGCAGTGACCGGAGGAGACGAATGCTGTGGCTAGAGGAGATACATTCTGAACGCTTATAACTAGAGATTGCTGTATAATACTAAACTGAGTCCACTTAAAAAAGTCCCGAATCATATTTTTTGTCATTGTAACTTATTGACAATCAGGCACATTTTCGTAAAAATGACTTTTTCAAGTGGGCTCAGAAAATAAAATCTGTTTTCTGTTTCATTCCACACACCCACGAAGGGTGTGACCATCTGCGCCCATTATGTGCCCGAGCGAAAGAGCGTTTCAATCCACACACCCACGAAGGGTGTGACAGCCCTCGCCAACACGGATAAGGCAAACATATATGTTTCAATCCACACACCCACGAAGGGTGTGACTACGTGGTGCCTGATGACGTTCACGACTGGATAAGTTTCAATCCACACACCCACGAAGGGTGTGACATTATAGATTGTGAACTTCCTGGACCTAGACCAGTTTCAATCCACACACCCACGAAGGGTGTGACTGGTCTTCGTACTCCTCGTTGATTGCGTGGAGGGTGTTTCAATCCACACACCCACGAAGGGTGTGACTGTTGAGAGATTCCAAAGAATACAAAGATGTAGAGTTTCAATCCACACACCCACGAAGGGTGTGACTGTAGCTTGCGTTAGGATCAGTACAAATCTGAAGGTTTCAATCCACACACCCACGAAGGGTGTGACCATGCTGATGGTATCATGTGGTTTAAGAGTTTCTGTTTCAATCCACACACCCACGAAGGGTGTGACATCACGAGCCGATTTCAATTCTGCGTAACGAGGAGTTTCAATCCACACACCCACGAAGGGTGTGACTAAAGATAATCATGTTTCGGCTGATAATTTGATGTTTCAATCCACACACCCACGAAGGGTGTGACAGACATCATTTCAACTTTAATTATCAAGCAAAATGTTTCAATCCACACACCCACGAAGGGTGTGACTCATACCTCACAACCTCCTATGCTCTGTGTCAGCTGTTTCAATCCACACACCCACGAAGGGTGTGACTGCATACTTCAAGGCTCTAGGTTGGACAGTAGAAGTTTCAATCCACACACCCACGAAGGGTGTGACTTTCATGTTGGGTCGTATGCCTATTCAAAAGGCTGTTTCAATCCACACACCCACGAAGGGTGTGACTCCCTTACCTATGGTTATGCACCTCGTTATGCTGTTTCAATCCACACACCCACGAAGGGTGTGACATACTGTGCCCGCCGATTCTTCGCGTCTTCTGGTGTTTCAATCCACACACCCACGAAGGGTGTGACGTCTATACAACGTTATGCCTCAAGAGGTTGAGAAGTTTCAATCCACACACCCACGAAGGGTGTGACGTAAGTATATTGAACAATTTAACACTTTAATCTAGTTTCAATCCACACACCCACGAAGGGTGTGACACGATGCGCATTAATTAACGTACAATTAACCTGAAGTTTCAATCCACACACCCACGAAGGGTGTGACTTCAGTATTATTTCGTTCCTTTTCAGTCTCTCTGGTTTCAATCCACACACCCACGAAGGGTGTGACTTGTTCAAGACTGATGCTACTGATTTTCCTATCCCTGTTTCAATCCACACACCCACGAAGGGTGTGACATTTTATGCTTGGTAGGTTGCCTATTGGTAAGGCTGTTTCAATCCACACACCCACGAAGGGTGTGACGTATCATAACTATCAACACGCTTATTAGTAAGAGTTTCAATCCACACACCCACGAAGGGTGTGACTTATTAGCCATAATAAATAATTTTAATTTTTATAAGTTTCAATCCACACACCCACGAAGGGTGTGACCGATGTAATCTTCAATAACATTCATCGGTGGAAGTTTCAATCCACACACCCACGAAGGGTGTGACAGAAAGTTGATATTGACCCCGGCAACTTCCGCAAGTTTCAATCCACACACCCACGAAGGGTGTGACTGATGTGTTTGCGCAGGCTATTGCTTATATTCATGTTTCAATCCACACACCCACGAAGGGTGTGACAGCGCCACCAACTAAAGCGCCAGTCACGCTACCAGTTTCAATCCACACACCCACGAAGGGTGTGACAAAGATAGGATAAAGTAAAGACGGACGGCACTTGTTTCAATCCACACACCCACGAAGGGTGTGACTGGTAAATCCAATACCAATGCTACTAATAAGATGTTTCAATCCACACACCCACGAAGGGTGTGACAATGACCTATAAATTTGCTTTGGATACTTATCAGTTTCAATCCACACACCCACGAAGGGTGTGACTTGCAGATGGTAAGTATACTCTTAAACAGACTGAGTTTCAATCCACACACCCACGAAGGGTGTGACTTATCGATACGCTGCAACAAAGAGACATCAGTATGTTTCAATCCACACACCCACGAAGGGTGTGACCTGTGATTTCTGCAAAGATACAGACGCATCAACAGTTTCAATCCACACACCCACGAAGGGTGTGACTGCATATTCAGCAAATAGCTGAATATCATGATGCAAAGATAATTATTTTGCGAAAGATGGCAAAATAATTACACGTAAAATATTATAAAAGGCATAATATTTGTAAGTCACTGATTTTAAGAAGGTGCGAAACTATAGGTTACTTTGCAATACTATAGGTTCGCACCCTCATACATTAAATGATAAGCTCACCAGTAAAGTCAAGCCCCATATCCTTACCCAAAGTCTCAACTTTACGTTTCCAATTTTTCCCAAGAATATAGAACCTAATACTATCTTGTTCAGTATCAATAATCCCTTTTAACTGGTCCCTCAATACGAAAAACTGAGATTCCGTCAAAATACACTCAAAAACAGAGTTTTGAACTCTCTTTCCGTAATTCAAACACGCCCTTGCTACATTGCGTAAACGTTTCGCACCATGAGCCGAGGTAATGTTTACATCATAAGTAATCAATACAAACATACACTACTTGATTAAAAATACTGGATAATCATCAATATCCTTACGAATGAATCTCGCCAACAACATTACTTGAACATAAGGAAGAAGACCAATACTTACCTTTTCATTTAAATAAGGATGAATAATCTGTTCCTTCTTTCTGCTTTGCCACGCAGACAGTATAATCTTACGCCCCGAGTCTGTCATGACGATACCTTCGTCACCCTGCTTGATGAAATCTTTGATGGTAATCTGTTTTCTGTTGATTAAAGATAGAACCAATCTATCACCCAAATATGCTCGCAACTCCTCCATCATATCCAAAGATAAAGATGCACGCCCTGGTCTTAAAGTATGCATAAACCCTACGTATGGGTCTAAGCCAACAGTCTCCAAAGCCGATGTCATATCATTACATATAAGAGTATATACGAAAGATAACATCGCATTAATCGCATCTTTTGGTGGACGACGATTGCGACCTTCAAATACAAAATCTTCTTTCTGGTTTAGAAGAAGACGTGAGAATACACCAAAATAAGCAGTGGCAGCTTCTCCTTCTATTCCCCTCACACTATCTATAGATTCAGCATTCAAAACTCTTCTTTTGCACCGAAGCAGTTCCTCGCAAACACGTTCTATAGCCTCATCATCTCCATTGTCTCTAATAAAACGACGCAAGATATTACGATAGTTTTGGATTTTTCCTCCTATGAAAAGTTTACTGAGATGAAGAGCATAGTTAGGTTCATCAGAATTCTTATATTGTGCTTTTCTCAGCAAAACGTTTCCCCTAGTCGGGCCTTGCGAACGGCTGATATATCTTCCTTGTGGTGAAAGGAAGGTTAGAGAAACATTATTATCTGCACACAGTTTCATCAATCCTGGACTTGCCCCCATATAACCAAATGTAATAATTTGCTCTATATTATGGATAGGAATACGGAATATCTCGTTTTGCTTCACAGATACCACAACATTCAACCCATCTTTACTTAGATAGGCTTCAGGTGTGGTCACGTATAATGTATTAAGTAATATCCTCATATAGATTCTTGTTTAAATAGGTTGATACAAGAGTACAATCACTCATTTCTGGCATACAGAGATTTACCAGAGAACAATTCTTACAATGATGCTGTTTGTTAGCTTTTGGCAAGATACCGCTTTTAAATACCTCATGCATCTGACGGGCACATTGAATAGTCGTACTTCTTAATGACTCAGAAATAGAAATTGTTTCTCTATGTTTTACTTCATCATAATACAATGCACCGTATGGAATATGGATACCATACATTTCTTCGAGACACATTGCCTGGGCAGCCAATTGTACTTCATCTCTTTCATCAGGTTTATGATGACCTCTTTTATACTCCACAGGGTATGGTTTCCAATATCCTTTGTAGCGATTATGAGTTATAGCATCTTCTGAAGAATCAGTTGGAACAAGTTCTACAGCATCAGTTACACCATATAGTCCTAATTCCTTAGAGGCAATATGGAGGGAGCGAAGTGTGATAACATCACCATTTTTCTGACGATAGAAGGGATTATCTACGTTCTTGTGTAGAATCTGCCCTTCTGTCGTCAGTTTATTTTCTGCCCATTGTTGCTCGATATGAATCAAAGCCCATTGTCGAGGGCAGAACATAAAGTGCTGTATCCCCGACAACATGAGCATTTCATCTTCAGTATACATAATGATACTAAATCATTTTTTCAACTGTTACACCAGGATATTTCTTATCCAACTCCTCTTGGGAAGGTACCGTAACTTCATAATCGCCAAATGAACGTGGGAAATCTACTCCCCCGATAAGTTTTACTTGAACAAGATCAAATAATTGACCAGCTCTAGCGTTACCTAAAGGAGAATCGTGTTTGAAAACAATCAAAGCTCTTGGATTCATCTCTCCTCTTGCTGCAGAATGATCATTCTCAAATGCATTGATAAGAGCCTGGAACAAAAGTTCTTTATCTTCTTCAGAGAAGCCTGTCTTTGCTGCATCTGAAGCAGAGATAAAACCATGCATACGATAAAGTCCATAACTTACAGTATATTTATTACCAAAAGTATTATTCTTACTCTCATCACTCTCCTTTGTAATACAACAACGAGTAAGTGAATTTGATTTTGAGAAAATAGGATTAATAGAACGAGCAAAAGTAAACTGAACAGGACCGCGCACAACACCAAGTCCCTTTATCTTCTTCTTACTATTTGCTTTTTTCTTTTTTCCTTTCTCTTCTGTGTCTTCCTCTTCGGCTTTCTCTTCACCAGTACTCATAACTGCACCAAAAGTACGAATATCAAAGTATTGTGCACACATTGCCTGTCTACCAGATTTGACAGCCTTCTTTTCTTCATCATTAGTCTTGTCTGCCTCATCTCTCTTCTCTTGAATCAGAGGATTCAAAATATTGCCCTCTCTGATGAAAATATCATACGGAGTCTTAAGCCCCTTGAGCAAGTGAATATAATTACGTACTTTGCGCTTGATACACACATCTGACACCAACCCCTGATCAGTCTCTTCGTCTGTACGAGGCATGTTGTCGAAATCTGGGTCACCATTTGGATTTCCATCTTTAACGTCAAAGAGGAAAACGAACTCATAACGATTCTTTATTGCTTCCATATTAATTAATTGTTAAAATTATTATTATCATTGTTCATTTTGTTTGAATTTGTGTTATATTGGTAATAATATCCCAAAGCAAACTCTCCACGTTCCACTATAGAAAACTTATTTGGGAAGTGACCAATTCGAGCAGCAATCTCAGTAATGGATTTACTGTATGCTCCTTTGGTTTTCTTCTCATAAACTGGTACATATTTTGTCAAGAGAATGCCCATAATTCGCGCAGGTGTATTTGATGCAGATGCAAAAAATCTATCCTTAATAGAACTATTCACTTCACCTTGCGCCTTAAACTGCAATTTGCAGATTAAGGCAAACAAACGTCCACACAGATATGCCTTACTGGCATTTTGTTCATCTAATTCATTCTTCATATTATATTTGTTTTTATTGTTTCTATTTAAAACTAATCGAATAACAGTTGATTTCTCCTCACTAAAGCAACCATATTTAGCCTTGTCATGCTCTATTTGACTTAATACACTTTGAAGTATCATCAACGGCAACGGTGTATTTGTTAGAGCTGCATACCATAATATGGTTCCAATATGAGCTTTAGCCTTGAAATCACTCTGTGTAGGCTTAGCTTTCTTCTTTATGCAATTATAAAGAATGGAGTTTATGCCAGGATAGTACACTTCACCATTTTTTATAGTTGCTATATCTTCAAACCATTGCTTTAAGTTATTCTGATATTGAGAAACACTAATAGCCAGCCAATCCCTTACAGCTATTCGAGCTGCAGCAGAGGACAAGGTACAACAGTAGAAATAGTTGTCAATTTCCATTCCTGCTCGAAGAGAATCACCAGTAGCTACAGAAGAAAACATTTTTTTTATTCTTTCAACTGTAGGTTGGCAAATATCAGACCATGGGTCGATATTATCATCAGGCACCTTTGTCCAAAACAAGGCAATAGTATCGTCACTAATCTTTTGCCGATTAGTATATTTGAACTCTTTTTCCTCCTTAGAATTGAGTGTTTCGATTCCATTTGTAGTAAGGAACTTAAGAGCTTCTATATAGTTTCTTGCACAGTTTGTACAAATGCCAGAATTGAGATTACCTTTCAAGCTGTAAGATTCAAAAGCATTGGTATTATATGAAACCAACATACTTCCTGCCTTCTGACCTTTTGGTAATTTTACAGAACCATGCGACTCATCTAATATTGGATATTTGTTAGAACCACAAATTGCACATAAACGATTGCCATTGTTCCGTTCACTCAACCCCTTCTCATATTTCTTTTTTATAGCATCATAAACGCATTGTAAAGAAACAAAGCGGATATGGGTTTCTTCAAGCATAAAGGTCATATTTCCGCTTTTTTTATCTTTGAATGCATCAATAGCTTTCCTTACCTCCTGTGGTTTACTATAAAATAAAAAAACAGGAGCTAACTCTTGAATAGATTTATATTCCTCAAGCTTGTTGAAATATCGCTCAAATTTCTTCTCTACTTCTGTTAAAGTAGTAGAACCACTTATAGGTGTATGGTATCCCAACAAAGTTTCTTCAGGCTTATCAAGCAACAACCTAGCTTTCCCCTTTTTAGCTGATAGTTTTTCTGCCTCAATCATTATATCACAAGAAATCAACTGTTTGAAATTGCCCTCACTATCAATGACAATATCCCAACTACATTTTTCTGTACCTAAAGCATCGTGACCATTGTAAACTCTTTTGCCTAATTCTACTAATTCTGCGAACATAATTCCTCCTTTCTATTAAAGTCGAACAATATGCGATTAACTGAGTCTTCTTGCTTTGCACGTACATGAGATGTCGAAAGCATCTTTTCATTCAGTTCATCAGGACACACAAGCGTGCTATTCTTTATAACAGCATTTGTCATATAGATTGGAGTCGCATTATGATCATTATCGTACCAAATATCAAACAAAAGACTACCTATAGGATAGGTCAGGTTAAGCTCTGTCGCTTTATCCAAATCCTCTTGTGTAACAGGGAAGAAATCACAGGAAAACTCACGAGTACCCAAATAAGGCTGATGCCAACATTGACCCTTTTTCAAACGTCGGTTAAACATCTCACGATATTTGACTATTGGTTCACAAGCTGTTCTTCCTTCTTTTTTATCTCTGTTTTTGACCTTTTGAATATTATCTTCTGACATATAAATAACGGCCTCTATAATGTACTCAACATCTCGCAAAACGATGCTATTTCTCTGGCAACGTTTGTTCATATCAAGTATGTCAATAGGCGTACCACTTTGTATGGAGCTGATTTCATTTCTCTTAATTGAAGAGAATGATATCGGCTTCAATATCTTGATACTTTTAACAACCCATTGAAACTCTGGTTTCCAAAGGATGCATTCCAATATGCCTCTTGCTGCAGACGGAGTCATACATGGATATGTCATGCGCTCCACTTTAAGCGCAGGTTGAGTAAAACAGGCATAATCTCCTTTTACCCTTACTTTTACAATATTACTATCTATCATATGCAAAATATTTCTTCTTCGTTACTTAATCCAAATTCTTCCGAATAAGCACCACTCCAAACTTTTACTCCATTTGTAGTTTCTGCTATCTTATCGGAATTGTCACGTTCAAACTTGCTATACACTTGCACACAGTATTGTGCTATTTGCTGATAATCTTTTCGAGAAAGATATTCTTTACTAGTAATCTCTTTATACAGTTGCAAGCTTTCCTCGTTATATCTATACACGAACAATGAGGTCGCACTACTATCAATAATATGATATTTATCTGCTACATCCTGAAACATCAATTTTTCACGTTTAGGAGTTATGATGTCCTCAGGTGCATATAGCTTAACTATATCCGTATAGTATTCTGCATAGAAATCTGCATCAGTTAATCGATTTTCATTATTGTGATAACATAACTGAGCAAATTGAGTGAAAGTTTTATACTCAGCAGAAGGTTGTCCTTTTTCCTCTAACTGAAACAAAAACACTTTGCCTTTTTCAAGCTTACCCTCTCTATTGCACCTTCCTGCCGATTGGATAATAGATTCCAATGGTGCAAGTTCACGAAATACTATAGGGAAATCTATATCTACGCCTGCCTCTATTAGTTGGGTAGAACACAGTATCAATTTCTCACCATTTTTAAGTTTACTTTTGACCTTATCAATAACAGCCATTCTATGCTTCTGGCACATGTTTGTTGATAGGTGAAGAACCTGCATATTGCCTTTTTCTTTTATAATATCAAACAGAGCCTTAGCTTTCTTCTTGGTATTGCATACAATGAGAACAGGCTCTTTTTCTTCACAAACTTTTTGTGCTATACTATCCATTGATTGGACTTCGTAGTCAGCAATCGGATAATATTCAACTCTTTTCGTGGCAGCAAATATGGCCGTAGGATTCTCAACCAATGGCACTATACGGTCAATACCTTTAAAGTCAGCACGGGTTTGAAAGTTCGGTTGCGTAGCAGTGCAAAACAAAATACTACAACGGCACAGATGCAACATATCGTTCAGTATCTTCATTGTACATTCTGCCAGATGAACTGGTAATGTTTGTATCTCGTCAAATATGACAATTGAATCCTGCAGATTATGCATTTTCCTACATTTCGATCGCTGGTTCGAAAAGAGAGACTCAAAAAACTGCACTGTCGTTGTAACGACAATGGGATAATCCCAGTTTTCTGTCGCTAATTGTTTTGGGTCTTTGCAATAAAACTCTTCTTCTTCACTTTCTTTTCCTTCATAGATAACATTTGAGTGATGCTCTAATATAACATCATGGTCCTTGAAAATTGATTTCAATTCCTTTGCAGTTTGATCAATGATGCTAAGAAAAGGCAGGACTATGACAATGCGCTTAATATTTGAATGAACTTTTGCATGATGTAGAGCCCAATTCAAACTACATAATGTCTTTCCCATACCAGTAGGCAACGTCATAGAGAAGCATCCTTGAGGTTGCGCTGCAAGACTCTGTGCATACAATCTCACCTCTGTTCTGAGCTTGTTTAGTGAAGATTCAAGAGAAAAAGAACTCAACTTATGATCTAATGCATCTAAAAGCACATCTACGTCAAGGGATAACTGCGGGCGTGCATCATATTGTTCTTTTTCAAAATGTCGCTCAGTATCAAGACTATCTGCATCAACAAGAGAACTATATAGCATTCGTACAAACAGTTCTTTGCTTGTATTTTCCTTTATCCTATTAAAAGAAGAATTATCACAAGGAGGAATACATAGCCCATCTTCTTTTAACGAACACAGTACATCAAGCCATTTGCTCTCTTCTTTTCCACATTGGTTCAAAGTTTCGAACATAGCATCTCTATTGGGCAATCCTGCATGATGCCCAAAGACAGGAAAAGCAACATTGACTAACTTATCCATTCTTGCCATATAAGCTCCCCATTTTGCATGAGGTTCTTTTTCTCCTTCTGCTCTAATATATTTCTGAAATCCTTTACTATATTTTCCGACATCATGTAACAAACCACAATATGTATACACGTCAACATATTCACCAGATAAAGCGAACGACTTCATCATTCGAGCAACACCTTCGCTATGCTGTTTCATCGTTTGCAGTTCGCCATAACAGTTTTCGGAATGGGCTATGTATAAAGCCCCCTCCGTATCTTGTTTTAGCGTAGATTTACAATCAACATTTTCCATATCAGCATTTGTCTTCATTACTACTATTAATATAAAAAAAATCAACCAATAAAAGTCTTTAAAACTTCTTTTGTAGCCTTGGCAATCTCTTTCGCCTCCTGATAGCACCCATCAAATTCTTCATAGGTGTATGCATTCCGAGTCTCAGCGATGCTTTCGGTTGCAACCTCTTCGAACATATCGAAGACAATTTGCTCATTATTATTCTGCTTCATATTTAACACTATTAAGAATTCGTATTTCCTTGTTCGAGTATCACCCAAACACCGGCATTATCCTTACCTTCGTGCCTTATGACACCCACTTTTTGCATTACCGCCAAATCTCTTTCTATCGTTCTCGAAGTCACCGACAAAGTCTCCGACATTTGTTTCGCTGTCACCATAGGATTTGACTTAATAACAGACACCATAATAGTCTGTCGCTCTGTTAGTTTCACATCGGATATTTCTATTGAATTTACACCGACATTTACACCGACATCCCCGCCACGCTCTGCGATAACTTCGTCTATCGTCTTGCGCTGAACAATCGCCATCACGCCACCTCCATTTTCTTCTATCGTTGGCAATGGCAAGCATGCACGTTCAAACTCCTCGGCAATCTTCTTGAAACCACGTCCCCATGATTCCTTATATTCTATATTTTGACTTTCATTCTGCATATTCTATTCCTCCATACTTTTGATGATTGAGTTGACTCTCTTCTCCCTTCCCAATGTCTCGGGAAATACATAGTGACCATTACCGATTTCACGAGGATTAGGCTCTATATGTTCGGCATACCATGCCCGTTTATACTCGGTGGTGATGATGCCGTAATCTCTGGCGGCAATGATGGATGCGGCGAGAGATGCGCCATATAGCTCCTTGATATCGATCATCTCCTCCAGCGTTATCTTCTCACGTTTCTTGGAACCCAACTCTTCGATAAGCGCCAATTTGGGAAGAAGGAAGAAACTGGCAAAGAGATCACAGCGCTTCTCCAGCCTCAGCGGACTATCTTCCGGGAAGAGGAGAAGCAAATGGGCCAGTTCATGAACTGCCGTGAAGCGAAGTTTCTCTACGCTACTCTTTTCCGGATTGAAATCGAGAATCATCAGCGGATGCTTCTTATCAGCCCAGGTGCTCATTCCGAAGACATACTCTGGAAGATTAGCAGCAAGTATCATGATACCTTTTCTTTCCAAGAGTCTCAGGATACTGGCGATAGGTCCATCACCGCAATGCCACTTTTCACGAAGAAGGTCGGCAGCATGGATGGCATCTTCAAGGGTTGATACCTTGGTGCCTTTTACCGGATTCTTGAACCGGGTAGGAAAGCCTGCTTCTTTCTCCTTCGTAAGATACTGCTCTGCCCAAAACGAGAGTTTCGCTTCCAGGGCTTGCAACTCGTCTTCGGACAACTTGCCATTGGAGGTGGTGCGGAGCATAGGCATATCTATCTTGAGATTGGTACCATCGAAATATTCCTCGCTGATATTGAGGGCTTTGGCTATGGCTTGCAGGGCATCACGCTTAGGGCGCATGATGCCTTTCTCATATCGGGAGATGCTCTGCTTGGTAATGGCTCCATGGGTTCGCTCTACGAGTTTATCCATGCTGAGTCCCATCATCTGTCGCGCTTCCCGCAATCTTATAGAAAATGATTCATTAATCATAATTGTCAGCTCTTTAATTTGTTGACAAATATAAGAAAAAGAATTGATCTTGTAACTAAGTGTTTATAAGATTTAACATAAAAAAGCAGGCAAATGATAAAATAACAAGAAGAATTTAGGCAAAATCAGGTTTACACATTATTATAATAGAAAACACCTTGACCATACAAAACATACAGTCAAGGTGTTATACATATATTCATTCTCTATCTTAGTTGCTATAAGCACTCTCACCATGCTCGTAGATGTCGAGACCTTCCTCTTCTACTCGCTTGTCAACACGTACACCTACACTCTTATCTACTACCTTGAAGATAATGTAGGTAACTACTACGCTGTAGATGATGCTTACCACGGTGGCTACCACCTGAATCCAAAGCTGATGCCAGTCGCCATAGAGGGCACCATGCACACCAAAGGCATCGAGAGCATCATCATACTTGAACTTCTCCTTTACTACAGCTACCATGAAGAAGCAGACGATGGTGGAAATGATACCGATGCAGAAGGCTCCGAAAATATCGGTACTGCCGGCTGCAGGAGTGATGGCTACCAGTCCGGCAACAGCACCGGTACAAGCACCTACCGTAGTTGGCTTCTTGTTTACAATCCAGTCGATGAGCATCCAGGTGGTAGCTGCTGCAGCTGTGGCGATATGGATTACAAGGAAGGCATTGGCTGCCACGATGAATACCGTCTGCATCAGGATGCTGAGAATATTCTTCTGGCGCACCAAACCACCATAATAATGTGCTAATACTTCTATTGTTTGTCTCTTTTCGGAAACGGGCCTTCATTGGTTGCTATTCAAACCAAGCCTTTCCTTTACACTATGTTCGTTTTCGGCTACAAAATTAATACATTTTGTCAGTATTTTAAAGAAAATAGAACCATTTCGTTTCTGCTTTTTATCGAATATTTTAAATTTATCGAGGCTTATCACATTCTCCTTACAATTTGTAAGGCAGAAAGCATTTTTATGATGCAAATTGTAAGATAGTGAAAAATAATCAAGATTTCTGCATTTATTTTCTTGCACATTTCAACAAATCGTCGTACCTTTGCAACCGAAATCAAACAAATAGTCATCGAAATGTTCGAAAGGCTAGCAAAAAGTCAAATCTCAAAAGAGATAAGACATGAGAGATAAAAGAAGAGTATTCAAACATAAAGAACAACGCAGATGAAAGAAACAGTTCATTTTACAAAGATGCAGGGAGCGGGTAACGATTATATATATGTAGATACCCAACAATACGACATCCCTGACCCAGAGAAGGCTGCCATTGCCTGGAGTGCTTATCACACGGGCATAGGAAGCGACGGACTGGTTCTCATCGGAAAGCCGCAAGACAGCAGAAGAGCAGATTATTCGATGCGCATCTTCAACGCCGATGGTTCAGAAGCGATGATGTGCGGCAATGCAAGCCGATGCATCGGTAAGTATCTTTACGAAAAAGGATTGACCCGAAAGGACACCATCCGACTGGAAACGCTTTCGGGTATCAAGATATTGAAACTTCATCTTCAGGATAATAAGAAAGTTGTGGAATCGGTAACAGTAGACATGCTGAAACCCCAACTTGAAAATCCCGAGCAATTCTTAGGTCCTTCGGTGCTCGAAGCTGACGGCAGAAAATTTGAAGGCACCTATGTTTGCATGGGTAATCCGCATTTCGTTACCTTCGTGGATGACATCGACACCATCGACATCGCCCACTATGGTAAAATCCTGGAAAGAGACAAGGCATTTCCCCAGAGATGCAACATAGAATTTGCACAAGTAACTGACACAGACGTCATAAGGACACGAGTTTGGGAAAGGGGAAGCGGAATAACAATGGCTTGCGGAACAGGAGCCTGTGCCACAGCCGTAGCCGCAGCCCTTACCAAGCGTACTGGCAGAAAAAGCAGTATCGTGATGGATGGCGGAACGCTGGAAATAGAATATAGCGAGGCTGATGATCATGTCTACATGACGGGACCTGCAGCCTTCTCATTCGAAGGAGAAATCCAGTTGGAGTGTTGAATGTGGAATGTTGAATGTTGAATTTAGCTGCACCCACAAAGTCTCTGGAGTGTTGAATGTGGAATGTTGAATGTTGAATTTAGCTGCACCCACCAAGTCAACACTCAACACTCAACACTCAACATTTTAAAAAGAGAACGCAAACTTAAATAACAAATGGTCGATAATGACCGTAAATAAAAGGAGAAACAAAATATGGCATTAGTTAATGAACATTTCCTGAAGTTGGCCAACAACTACTTGTTTGCCGACATCGCAAAGAAGGTGAACGCCTACAAGATTGCACATCCAAAGCAGCGTGTAATCAGTCTGGGCATCGGTGACGTAACACAGCCTCTCTGCCCTGCCGTCATTAAGGCGATGCACAAGGCTGTAGACGAGATGGCTGAGCAGGCTTCCTTCAGAGGCTACGGTCCGGAGCGAGGCTACGACTTCCTCCGCGAGGCTATCATCAAGAACGACTTTCTGCCACGTGGCATTCATCTTGACGCCAACGAAGTATTCGTAAACGATGGAGCCAAGAGTGATACAGGAAATATCCAGGAAATTTTGAGATGGGATAACAACATCGGCGTCACCGACCCGATTTATCCGGTTTATATAGACTCTAACGTGATGATAGGTAGAGCGGGAATCTTCGAGAACGGCAAGTGGAGCAATGTAACCTACATGCCTTGTGATGAGAGCGACGACTTCATCCCTCAGATTCCAGACCACCGTGTGGACATGATTTATCTCTGCTATCCAAACAACCCTACGGGTACGGTTATCTCGAAAGAGGAACTCAGAAAATGGGTAAATTACGCTATCAAGAACGAAAGCATCATCCTCTATGATGCAGCCTACGAGGCATATATCACTGACCCGGAAATTCCTCATTCTATCTACGAGATTCGTGGAGCCAGAAAGGTAGCGATAGAATTCCACAGTTATTCGAAGACTGCCGGATTCACCGGTGTGCGTTGTGGTTACACCATCGTTCCTAAAGAGTTGAAGGCAAAGACATTGGCAGGTGAGGAAGTGGCATTGAATCCTATCTGGGATCGCCGCCAGTGCACCAAGTTTAATGGTACAAGCTATATCAGCCAGCGTGCTGCCGAAGCCATCTACACCCCTGAGGGTAAGGAACAGGTGAAGGCAACCATCAATTACTATATGGAGAATGCCCACTTCATGAGAGCAGAACTCCAGAAACTCGGCTTGAGAGTATATGGCGGCGAGAATGCACCTTATCTCTGGGTGAAGACGCCAAACAATACACCTAGCTGGAAATTCTTCGAAGAGATGCTTTATGGTGCCAGCGTAGTCTGCACTCCAGGTGTCGGCTTCGGTCCATCGGGCGAAGGCTACATCCGACTCACCGCCTTTGGCGAGCATGAGGACTGCAAGGAAGCCATGGAGAGAATAGCCAAATGGCTGGGAAAATAATTCAACATTGAACATTAAACATTAAATTATATAAGGTATGAGCAACTTAAGATTTGAAGCTGTTTCAGAGGCTTCCAAGAGAAAGCCTGTTGAGGTAACCGCTCCTAGCGAGCGACCAAGTGAATTCTTCGGAAAGAAGGTATTCAACCGACAGAGGATGTACAAGTATCTCCCTGCAGATGTCTATGAGAAACTGGTAGATGTCATCGACAACGGAGCACGTCTCGACCGTAACATCGCCAACGCCGTAGCCAAAGGCATCAAGCAGTGGGCTGACGAGAATGGCGTAACCCACTACACTCACTGGTTCCAGCCATTGACAGAAGGTACTGCAGAAAAGCACGATGCCTTCATCGAGCATGATGGCAAGGGTGGTATGATCGAGGAATTTTCAGGCAAGTTGCTCGTTCAGCAGGAGCCTGATGCATCATCTTTCCCATCTGGCGGTATCCGCTCTACCTTCGAGGCTCGCGGTTATTCTGCATGGGACCCAACATCTCCTGTATTTATCATCGACGATACACTCTGTATCCCTACCGTCTTCATCTCTTACACAGGTGAGGCTCTCGACTATAAAGCTCCATTGCTCCGTGCATTGCACGCTGTAAACGTAGCTGCTACAGATGTTTGCCACTACTTCAACCCAGATGTCAAGAAAGTTATTTCCAATCTCGGTTGGGAGCAGGAGTACTTCCTGGTAGATGAAAGCTTGTATGCTGCACGTCCTGACCTGATGCTGACAGGCCGCACCCTGATGGGTCATGATTCTGCCAAGAACCAGCAGATGGACGACCACTACTTCGGCGCCATTCCTGAGCGTGTTCAGGCATTCATGAAGGATTTGGAAATCCAGGCTCTTGAACTCGGTATTCCTTGCAAGACTCGTCACAACGAGGTTGCACCAAACCAGTTTGAGTTGGCACCTATCTTCGAGGAGACCAATCTTGCCGTTGACCACAACATGCTCCTGATGAGCTTGATGAAGAAGGTTGCTCGCCATCACGGTTTCCGCGTACTTCTCCATGAGAAGCCATTCGCAGGCATCAATGGTTCCGGTAAGCACAACAACTGGAGTCTCGCTACAGATACAGGCATTCTGCTTCATGGTCCTGGCAAGACACCAGAGGATAACCTCCGTTTCGTAGTCTTCATCACAGAGACTTTGATGGGTGTATACAAGCACAACGGTTTGCTTAAAGCTTCTATCATGAGTGCTACCAATGCGCATCGTCTGGGCGCCAACGAGGCACCTCCAGCAATCATCTCTTCATTCCTCGGCAAACAGTTGACCGACCTTCTCGAGCACATTGAGAAAGCCGACAAGAAGGATCTCTTCACCGTAGCTGGCAAGCAGGGCATGAAGTTGGATATCCCTGAGATTCCAGAGTTGATGATTGATAACACTGACCGTAACCGTACATCACCATTCGCCTTCACCGGTAACCGTTTCGAGTTCCGTGCCGTAGGTTCTGAGGCTAACTGTGCATCAGCAATGATTGTATTGAACACAGCTGTAGCCGAGGCTTTGACCGACTTCAAGAAGCGTGTGGATGAGTTGATTGCCAAGGGTGAGGATAAGACATCTGCCATCATCGACATCGTTCGTCAGGATTTGAAGACCTGCAAGCCAATCCGTTTCGACGGCAATGGTTACTCAGATGAGTGGGTAGAGGAAGCTGCCAAGCGTGGTCTGGACTGCGAGAAGAGCTGCCCTAAGATTTTCGAGCGTTATCTCGACCCTGCCTCTATCAAGATGTTCGAGGATATGGGTGTCATGAAGAAGAACGAGTTGGAAGCTCGTAACGAGGTGAAATGGGAGACCTACACCAAGAAGATTCAGATTGAGGCTCGTGTAATGGGCGACTTGAGCATGAACCACATCATCCCTGTGGCTACTCACTATCAGAGCCAGTTGGCTAAGAATGTGGAGAACATGATTGATATCTTCGGCGACGAGGAAGGCAAGAAGTTGACAGCCCGCAACATCAAGATTATCAAGAAGATTGCCGAGCGCACTCAGATTATCGAGACCGGTGTTGAGGAGTTGGTAAATGCCCGCAAGGTTGCCAACAAGATTGAGAATGAGCACGATAAGGCGATAGCTTATCATGACACGGTAGCTCCAAAGATGGAGGAGATCCGTTATCAGATTGACAAGTTGGAGTTGGCTGTAGCCGATGAGCTCTGGACCTTGCCTAAGTATCGTGAACTCCTGTTCATCCGCTAATCAGCAATGTCTTCCAACATAAGACATATTTCTGACAGATAAAAAAAAACAAAGCTCTAACAAGAGCTACTCTTCATCAGATATAACAATTGAACGATCAATCTATTTCTTTTATTGGTTGTTTAAGTTTGCGCGGAGTGTGGTTGTGAAATCACGCTCCGCTTTTTTTCACAAAAAAGCCTACACCTAAGTACACTCTGTATTTAGGAAATACTACCTGCCTCGGTATCAGAATCTAATCATACACATTTCTCCATCAGCACAAAGGTGATGAATCCCAGGAGAAGGGCGTAGGTGGCTTGTTTTTGGAAGCCATGGGCATGGGTTTCTGGAATCATCTCATCGCTCGTTACATAGAGCATGGCGCCACCGGCAAAGCCCAGCATCACGGGAAGGAAGGTGGTAGAGGCTGAGCCCAAACCGAAACCCAACAGAATGCCTACCACTTCGAGCAGGGCGATGAAGATGGAAATGAAGAAGGTACGGACTGCTGTAACACCTGCCATCATCAAAGGAGCAATAATCACCATACCCTCAGGGATGTTCTGCAGGGCGATGCCGAAGGATACCCCCCACTCCGTTGCTCCCTCTGTCGAACAGACACTCACTCCAGCAGCCATGCCTTCGGGCAGTTTATGTAGGGCTATCGCCATCACGAAAAGCATCACATGACTGAGCCTGGCATTGTTGCGATGCTCCTCGGGGTCTAGTCCCGTGATGTGATGAAGATGGGGAGTTACCAGATCTAGCACATTCAGAAACAAGACTCCTGCCATCACGCCGATTACTACCAGCCACCAAAGTCCGGTCTGTTCGAAGGCTGGCACTATCAGTCCCAACGTGGAAGCCGCCAACATGATTCCGGCACAATATCCCAATACGGCGTCGTTCCATTTGTGAGGCAACTCCTTGACGAAGAATCCCAAAATGGCACCTATAATCGTGGCACCGCAAAGCCCGGCAGCACTAATCAATACGTTTGTCATAATCAATATAATATATCGAAGTTATCCAGTTAAACACATGAAGATGCAGATACATCATAGAAGAAAAAAAGCATGGACAACCATCACGGTCATCCATGCCCATCTATTTTGTATCTGATCTATTCTATTTTTATAAAATGTGTATGTTATGGTGAAATTGGTGTTTTCCAATTTCATATCATCATTCCTATTTCAACTTCTTATAACTGTAAGATGCGTTATTACCCAACTGCTCTTCGATGCGGATAAGTTGGTTGTACTTAGCCATACGGTCGGTACGGCTCATAGAACCCGTCTTAATCTGACCGGAGTTAGTTGCTACAGCAATATCAGCAATTGTTGTATCCTCGGTTTCACCAGAACGATGGGAAGTAACGGTGGTGTAACCATGGCGATGAGCCATCTCGATAGCATCCAGTGTCTCGGTGAGAGAACCAATCTGGTTTACCTTGATGAGGATAGAGTTGGCTGCACCCATCTTGATGCCCTTCTCCAGGAACTTCACGTTGGTAACAAAGAGGTCGTCACCTACCAACTGGCAACGATCGCCGATGGCAGCAGTCAACTTTACCCAGTTGTCCCAATCGTTCTCGTCAAGGCCATCCTCAATTGAATCGATAGGATATTTGGTAATCAGTTCTTCCAGGAACTTGATCTGCTCAGCAGCAGTCAGTTTTTTACCATTAGGATCCTTCTTCTTACCATCCTTCAACTGGCGATAATCGTAGTACCACTCACCATTTTCCTGAACGGCAAACTCGCTGGCAGCACAGTCCATGGCAATCTTCACGTCCTTACCTGGCTCATAACCGGCATCCTTGATAGCCTGGCAGATACTGTCGAGCGCATCCTCAATACCATCGAGTGCAGGAGCAAAACCGCCCTCATCACCTACGGCAGTAGAAAGGCCGCGGCTCTTCAGGAGCTTAGCCAAGGCATGGAACACCTCAGCACCCATACGGATAGCCTCCTTCTCGGAAGGAGCACCCACAGGACGGATCATAAATTCCTGGAAGGCGATAGGCGCATCAGAGTGAGCACCACCATTGATGATATTCATCATAGGAACAGGAAGGGTGTAAGTATTGCAACCGCCAATGTAGCGATACAATGGGATGTGGAGATACTCAGCAGCAGCATGAGCCACAGCCAAAGAAACACCGAGGATGGCATTGGCACCCAGGTTTGACTTGGTCTTGGTGCCGTCGAGTTCCAACATCTTATAATCGATGGCACGCTGCTCCAAGGCAGAAAAGCCAACCAAAGCAGGCGCAATTACCTGATTCACATTCTCCACAGCCTTCAAGACGCCCTTGCCGCCATAGCGGCTCTTGTCGCCATCACGAAGTTCCAAAGCCTCGTTCTCACCAGTGGATGCACCAGAAGGAACCGATGCACGACCAACGACACCTGACTTCAAAGAAACTTCAACCTCTACTGTAGGATTGCCACGAGAATCCAAGATTTCTCTTGCATGAACATTTTCAATAATCATAATTCTATAATATTTTTAATTACATAAAACATTTTTTCCGAGTGCAAATTTAGGTATTATCTGACAAATCTCCAAATTTCGGGCATCATCAAAAGTAGGTATCGCCCGAAAATACCTACATATAGGTAAGGAGAGGCATGGAAATTTGAGATGCTACCCAATTGTCATTTTGTTTTAATTTTATCAATCAGTCCTTCGAAATCCTCCTTTTGCATAGCCCCCATCTGCACAAATGGTTTGCCTTTCACGGGGATGAAGAGGAAGGTAGGGATGCTGCTGATACCGAAAACAGAAGCAAGTTCGGACTCCTGGTCGATATCCACCTTATAGAAATCTATCTTGCCGGCATATTTCTCGGCGAGAGATTCCACTACGGGAGCCATCATCTTACAAGGACCACACCAAGTGGTATAGAAATCGATGACGGCAGGACGGGAACCGGCAAAGACCCACTCATCCGGATGAGCCTCGTAATCCATAATCTTTTTTCTGAAATCAGATGTGGTGAGATATTGCACCTTGGCAATTTCAGTTTTCTCAGACTTCTTTTCAGCCGTTTGAGAAGAAACAGCAGGTGCTTTCCTGTTCTGAGAACAAGAAACAAGAAATGGTAGAAATAAAACAGCTGCTAATATGATTTTCTTCATCGTTTTTTCGTTGCTTTAATTTGATAGGGTATGCCATTAGTCTATAACACACCCTCTTATAAATAATCACTATTCATTAATCACTATTCACTACTCCTAATCCTTCAAAGAATAAGTAACGGTAGTAACAACCCTTACCTTTTTAATATATGGGGTATTGGAATCGCGGTCTTCGATAGAGAACTGACCCTGGTCGGCATTCATGATTTTATCAATCTTGCTCTTGCTGTTCTCAGCAAACTGGGTAGCAGTCTGCTCAGCATTCTCTATCGCCTCCTGCATCATTTTAGGTTTCATCTGCCGGAAGGCAACATACTCATACTTCACCGGATTCTCGTAACCACCATCCACAATGGCAACCCCCTTCTGAAGCAGATCACCCTGACGGGCAATGATACTGCGAACCAGTTTCACATTCTTGGATGTAACCGTGATGATGGAAGTAATGTTATAACGATAGCCCTGTCGGTTCTCGCCATACCGTTCAGCATTGAGATCGATGACCACAGGCGCATTCACATTGATTTCATTAGTCTTTACACCATTCTCCACCAGGAAGTTTCTGATGGTTCTCGTGGTGGCATTGATTTTTTGATAGAGTTCAGGCAGGTCGTTGCCAATTTCCTTGGAAACGATAGGCCACGTCACCTTATCAGCCTCCACCTCCTTTTCGGCAAGGCCTTTCACTACAACCTTTCGATCTTTACTAATCACACTTTCAAGTCCCGACTTGATACAAAATCCAAGCATGATGATGCCGATGGTTAAAATCACGGCTTGCTTAATACCAGAATTGATGTTCATAATTAGTCCTCCATTATTAAGTTGTTAAAATTGAGTTTCCATTCTATCTCAGATTGAGTTGCAATTTGAGTTTTCAAAGATACAATAAAAATATAGAAAAACGACACTTTATAATGATAAAATATGCTAAAATAGCCCATATCAACCCATAAGCACCATTTTTTCTGCCCAAAAGCTTGCATATATTACCGAAAAAAACTACCTTTGCACTATCTTTGCAATAAAACATTTCTAGCCAAAAACAATAAAATGGATTACAACATGATTGGGACCGCATGGTCGTTACTGCCTCCTATCGTCGCCATCGCTCTGGCGCTAAAGACGAAGGAGGTCTATTCTTCTCTTTTTATCGGTATCATACTGGGTGCCGTTCAATATTGCATTTCGATGGGAACAGGTTTCGACGGATTCCTCGTTCACCTGACAAACCACACTGTAGGTGAAGGCGATGATGCCAAGGCTTACGGCTTGATACATTGCCTTTCTGACCCATGGAACGTGGGCATTCTAGTATTCCTGGTGGTATTAGGCAGCATCGTTTCATTGATGAACAAGGCGGGTGGTTCGGCAGCTTTCGGCCGTTGGGCTTCCAAGCACGTACACTCGAAGGTTGGCGTACAGATTGCTACCATCCTGCTCGGCATTCTGATATTCATCGATGATTACTTCAACTGCCTTACCGTGGGTTCGGTGATGCGTCCTATCGCTGTGCGCAACGGTGTTACCAAGGAGAAGCTGGCTTATCTCATCGATTCTACAGCCGCTCCAGTCTGCATCATCTCCCCTATCTCGAGTTGGGCAGCTGCGGTATCGGGCTTCGTATCGGGCGGAGAGAACGGACTGGCGCTTTTCTGCAAGGCGATACCTTTTAATTTCTACGCATTCTTTACCATCCTCTTTATGTTTGGCATCGTGATACTGGGCTTCGACTTCAAGGCGATGAGCAAGTATGATGCAAGACTGAAGGAATGGTACGAGCGAACCAATGGCGGGAAGCTCGATGAGGTGAGCGATACCAAACTGCAGATTGTTGAGCACGGTGTGGGAGCCAAACAGGAAGAGGATTCCAAGAACAAGGGAACCGTGAGCGACCTGGTGATTCCAATCATCATGCTGATTATCTTCTGCATGGCGGGCATGGTATATTCGGGCGGATTCTTCGATGCCGATAATGCCAACTATCTCAACTTTGTGGATTCCTTTGCTGCGAGCAATGCCTCTGTAGGCTTGGTAATCGGTTCACTGGCAGCCCTGATTCTTACCATCATGATGTTTACCATTCGCAAGACCTTGCCTTTCGATGAGGCGATGAGTAGTCTCATCAAGGGTTTTGAGGCGATGGTACCAGCCATTCTGATTCTTACTTTGGCATGGACGCTGAAGAGTATGACCGACTCGCTGGGTGCGGCAGAATATGTATCATCGGTTGTAGCGAGCAGTGCCTCAGAACTTCAGATGCTTCTTCCGGGCATCATCTTCCTGGTAGCAGGCTTTCTGGCATTTGCAACGGGTACCTCCTGGGGAACCTTCGGTATTCTGATTCCTATCTGCATCGCCGTATTCCCTGGTGCTGATCCTTTGCGCATCATTTCTATCTCGGCATGTATGGCTGGTGCGGTATGTGGCGACCATATCTCTCCTATCAGCGATACCACCATCATGGCGAGTGCAGGAGCGGAATGCAAGCATGTACATCATGTATCATCACAGTTGCCTTACGCCCTGACTGTGGCTACCGTCAGTTTCCTCACCTTCATTGTAGCGGGATTCACTCATACGCTGGGTATGGTAACGAGTGCCATCATCTCGTGGATATTCGGTGTTGCCATGCTTGGTTTTGCTTTATATTATTTAAATAAGCGCCAAAAAGGTAAATAGTTCTTAATTTATTTGTATATTTGAAATATTTTCAATACCTTTGTCTAAGAATTTAATAAAGAACATATTAATAACTTAATACAGAATACATTATGAAGGAATTAAAAGGAACAAAGACAGAGAAGAACCTCCAGGAGGCTTTCGCTGGTGAGTCACAGGCTCGTAACAAATATACCTATTTTGCAAGCAAGGCAAAGAAGGACGGTTTTGTACAGATAGCTAATATCTTTGAGGAGACAGCTGCTAACGAGAAGGAGCACGCTAAGTTGTGGTTCAAGTATCTGGAGGGCGGTGCTATCCAGGATACAGAGAAGAATCTGGAAGCTGCTGCCAATGGTGAGCACTATGAGTGGACCGATATGTATCCACGCATGGCAAAGGAGGCTCGTGAAGAGGGCTTCAACGAGATTGCAGCTAAGTTTGAGATGGTTGCTCAGATTGAGAAGCATCATGAGGAGCGTTATCGCAAGCTCTTGAAGAACGTACAGGACAAGCTCGTCTTCTCTCGTGACGGCGACTGCATCTGGCAGTGCTCTAACTGCGGACATATCGTAGTAGGCAAGAAGGCTCCTGAGGTTTGCCCAGTCTGCAACCACCCACAGAGCTACTTCCAGATTGAAGCACAGAATTACTAATTCTTGCTTGAGACGGATTTGCCAAATTCGCCGGAACGACTAGCGAAAGAAACGCATAGCGAGGTCTATACTAAAAGAAAGCCAGCAGGGGAAATTCCTGCTGGCTTTTATTTTATTCATGATTGAATAGCCACCCTAAAACGCTAGTGTCATGATTATTGTTTAATTATCCCAGACACTGAATCCTGGTCGTTTATTTGACTGGAATTCATTACCATTTTCTATCACACCACTGTTATTCAAATTTTCAGATGGACTAGCAGCGAGGATTAACTCATTAGAGATGTTCATAACATCCATATTTGGCTTGATATAATTTTTCTTATTCATAATGATAATTGTTTTAAAGGGTTGATTTACTTATTTACATATTTCTTTCCATTCTTGATTACCACGCCCTTGTAGCTAGCGTCAACGCGCTGACCAGCGAGGTTGTAGATAGCACCGTTCTCAGTACCCTTTTCTACTTCAACCTGTCCGATACCTGTGGTACCACCACCGATATTGATTGAGTAGAAAACAGGAGCAGCAGCTGTATTACCAGTAAGCTGCAAGTAGCCCTTACCCAGAGGAACAGCTACATCCTTTGCGACACGTACGAAACCAGATACACCATCTTTGGTTGTGAAACCATAGAAGTTAGTACCATCAGACTTTACATTACCATTAGATACCTCCAAATCTGTAGCGAATGTAGCATCAGCCTTTTCTGTAGCAGGAGTCAATTCATACTTCTGTCCCTCTGTACCACATACAAGTACAGCTTTACCTGCAGGTACAACACCTGTAAACTCGGTATAAGCTACCTTCTGATTATCCTCATCAACCTTAATGGTATAAGCCTTCAATCCGTTCTCTCTGTAATTTACAGGATAAGAGCAAGCGAATGTTGCGTAGCCATTGGTTGTTGGAGTTACTGATTTAATCTTTCCGTAAGTTACCACCATTTTGGTAAAATTAATGCCAGTAGTAAAGCTAATATCAACACTATTTTTACCTACCTCTCCAAATTTTTTATTTGCATTTTCAACTAATGCAGTAATATCTGTTATAACATAACCTTCAGGAACAGCAATATTTAAGACTGCATTTTTATAAACACGGAAATCCAACTTGCCTGAATTATTATTCCAAAAACGAGTAGGAGTACTTCCATTTTTCTTTACTGTAATAATACATTTCTAGCAATAATTTTATCCCCAACTTCCAGATTCGTTGCACTACCTAAAGCTGGAGTTTTATATCCATAAGCTTCAGGTTCTGTAAAGTCAAACACACCATCCTCAACCTCGAAAGGCTTAGTCAAGTTGATGGTATATGATGCTTTAGATGCTTCATATCTATCATTACCAGCATAACTTGCAGTAATAACAGCAGTACCTTCTGTTGTTCCCAAAGTAACAGCACCTGTTGATGCATCTACTGTTGCTACTTCAGGTTTATCGCTTGAATAAGTAATCTTTGCACCTTCTACTGCTGGAGTTAAAGTTGCAGTAGGAGCAGCAAAGGCATCACCTACAGTACAGTTGTAAGTTTTGCCATTGAGACCTTCACCAAAAGACAAAGTCGTGAATTCTTTACTAGATTTTACATAAGTTACCTCTACACTAAGTAAATACAATGCTTTTTTTGTTGATTTTTTACTAACAACAACTTCGATATCTCCTTTAGCCATACCAGTGAATGTATAAGCTGCATTAGCAGTTCCTAAAGATTTTTCTCCACCAAAAGCTTCGCCACCTACTTTGCAACTAACCTTTGGAGAACCAGCATCTGCAGCACTCGCATTTACCACAATTTTAGAAATCATTGTTCCAACAAAACTAGATGTTGTTGCTTTGATGAATGACACTGCTGCACTACTAGTACCATAATGAATACCTTTTTCTTTATCAAAAACACTTTCTTTACTATCAGAAGTAATTGTCCAAGTATTGTTCTGACTATCGGTTCCTGAACCTCTACATGCCTTAGTAAACTTAAGTGTGGCAGTTTCACCATAGCTCGCCCCCCCACAGAGCACAACTACACAAATAAGCAATAAATAGCGTAATAATTTATTCATAATCTTAACTTTTAAATTGTTTATATTTAGTGTTTTACATTAAATTCTGGTGCAAAATTAAGCAATTATTCAATACGATGCAAGTTTATTTGATGGTAAAAACCTTTTTGAAACATCTTTTTAATCGTTTTGTACATATTTTCTTTAGGAAATGCTTGGTTTTGTAGATTTTAAGTCTTAATTTTGCAGCGCTAATCAAAATATTATAATTATGAGAAGAAAATTACTACAATGGGCACTTGCCATGATTGCAGCAGCCCTGCCAGCTATACCATCTCTGGCACAAATACCTGATGGTTACTACGACTCTCTGAAAGGCAAAAAGGGAGCCGAACTGAAAAACGCGATACACGAAATCATCAAAACAGCAAAAGTGTATGACTATGGAAGCGGTAAAGGAAAAACATGGTGGGGATTCTGGGATACAGACCGGGATGAAAACGGATACTATATCGACCGATACTCTGCCCAGAACGAATGGGAGAAAGCAACCTCTCAAGGTACATCTGGAGCAGACATGAACATAGAACACTCTTTCCCTAAAAGCTGGTGGGGAGGAGCAAGGAACCAGGCATATAAAGATCTCTACAACCTGATGCCATGCAAAGCTAAAATCAATTCTACCAAGAGTAACTTCCCTATGGGAAAGGTGGAAAGTGGCGATAAAGGTAATGGTTGGACCAAAGTGGGAACAGGCAGCGACGGAAAAATGTATTGGGAGCCTGCTGATATGTGGAAGGGCGACTTTGCCCGTGGCTACATGTATATGGCTACCACCTACCAGAACTTCAACTGGACGGGAGCCCAAGCCCTGCAGATTCTGCAGAAGGGCAACTACCCAACACTGCAGAAGTGGGCTTACACCTTATATATACAATGGGCTAAAGGCGACATGCCTGATAAATTGGAAATCCAGCGTAATGAAGAGGTATTCAAGATTCAAGGCAACCGCAACCCATACATCGACTTCCCTAACCTGATGGAATATGTATGGGGCGACAGCATTGACTATGCTTTCGATCCTGCCAAGACCCTGAAGGCAACAGAGTACAAGGGCGGAACCGGTGGAGAAGGTGGTGGCGGAACCATAGACCCAACCCCTAATCCAGAAAAGCCTTCGGTAGAAACACTGATGAACGAAGACTTTACCAAGAGTAAAGGTGGCTGCACGGAAACTATCAACAGAAACGAAAGTGGCTACAAGAATATATGGATGCAGACTTCACAATATGGTTGGAAAGCCTCAGCCTATACAGCAAGCAATAAGAAGAACCATGCCGCAGATGCCATCCTCTCAACACCGGAGATAGACCTTACAGAATATAAGAATGCAACACTGACAATCAACCAGGCTGTCAACTTCGTCAAAGGTAAGGGACACGAATATCTGTCAATAGAAGCATTGGTTACCAATCCGGAAACCGGCGAAACAGAAACATCATTGCTCGATGATTTCGTGGTACCACAAAAAGACTCGTGGGAATTTAATGATTATAATCTCGATTTGTCACAGTATTGCGGAAGCAAGTTACAACTCTGTTTCCACTACACCAGCGATGAAACCATCTGCTGTACCTGGGAAATCAAGAAAATGTCGGTAAAGGGAACGAAACCTGTGGGAACAGGCATCAACCAGACACAGATATCAACTTCTACCGATATCGACTTCAGTCAGCCATATCAGGTATATACCATTGATGGAAAGAAGGCCAGCCTCAGCAACGGCTATAAGGGAATCTTAATCATCAAACAAGGTAAGAATGCCAAGAAAATCATGAAATAGCAAAAATCATTAAGCCCATCTTGCATCGCCTGATGCAAGATGGGCTTTTCCTTTATGATTTAGCTTGAACCATTTCCAACATGATTTCTATCAACCTTGGAACACCATACTGTTCTACCTCGTCCTCTTTCACCCAGATATAATCATCAGGGAGCAGGGGGCGGGTTTCTGTTTCCTGCAGATAGAAGTCGGCAAGGAGGATGCGATGGGTAAGTACATGCTTCACATCCTTAGCCAGGAGAAAAGGATTATGGACAAAGGCAGGCAGTTGCGGAGCATCTGATGCGTTATATGGTTCCCACAATCCTTGCCAGATATCACCCTCGCCGCGACGGTGGATAGCTACTTCGCCTTTACACCTTATATATATATAGGAGAGATGGCGCGTTTTCACCTTCAGTGTCTTGTTCTTCACCGGCAACTCCTCTACCCTTCCAGTTCTCAACGCCTCACAGGTTTCGGCAAGCGGACAGACAAGACATTTTGGAGATTGGGGAGTGCACTGGATAGCTCCGAAATCCATCATACCCTGGTTATAGGCAGCAACAGGCGATAATGCTGTATCAGAAAGTTGCTGAGCAGACGAAGCAGGCAAGAGTGATTGAGCCAACGCAGCAAACTCTTTTTTCCCCTGCGTTGAGTTGATAGGAGTATCTATTCCGAAGTAACGTGAAAGAACCCGGTACACATTGCCATCTACTACTGCCGCCGGAATATCAAAGGCAAAAGAACCGATGGCTGCTGCAGTATAATCGCCCACCCCTTTCAGGGCTTTGATACCTTCAAGTGTATCTGGGAAATGACCGAGCTCTACTATCTGTCTGGCAGCAGCATGAAGGTTGCGGGCTCGCGAGTAATACCCCAATCCCTGCCAGTGTTTCAAGACATCATCCTCGCTGGCAGCAGCCAAGTCTTCAACCTTGGGATAGGTCTTCATGAACCGCTCCCAATATTCCCATCCCTGTGCGATGCGGGTTTGCTGAAGGATGATTTCGCTCAGCCAGATGGCATAAGGATCCTTGGTTTCGCGCCAAGGCAATTCCCTACCATACTCACGAAACCAACGGATAATGACAGCCGAAAAACTATTCATAAAGTTCAATGTTCAAAGTAATTACTGTTCCGGATATTGCTCATAAATCTTCAGATCGAATTCATTCGCCAAGGCATAGGCATGCTCCATGATATCGGCGAGAATGTGCTCATAATTCACCCATACCTTATCCTTAATGAAGAAATAGAACTCGATAGGGAGACCGCATTGCGTGGCTTCCATGTGGCGCACCATCAATGTGAGATCGGTATTGACCTCCGGACGCTGGCGCAGATACTTCTCCATGAATTTACGGTAAAGCTGGAGATTGGTAGGGGCAAGGGCTGCTGGATTCTTTAAATCCTCAATATCCTTCCCTTCTTGTATATCTTTATCTATCGCCTTCTGCAACGACTCCTTCAACTTAAACGAATCTTCGGTGGCGAAATGCTTGGCAAGCAGATTACGTTTTAATGTCTCATCCACCAGACGGACACTACGGAAATCGAAGTAAACCACGCGCTTCACTCTTCGTCCACCACTCTTCTGCATACCAATCCAGTTCTGGAATGAACCATTCACCAGGGTAGTAGGCGAAATAGTAACGATGGTGTTATCAAAGTTGCGCACCTTCACGGTCGTGAGTGACATATCCTCAACGATACCATTGGCATCCACCGACTTCACCGTTATCCAGTCGCCCTTATGCAACATATCATTGCTGGTAAGACGCACACCAGCCGCCAATCCCGTGATGGTATCCTTGAAGACCAGCATCAGGACAGCCGAGGTAGCACCCAAACCGGCAAAGAGGGTCATCGGGTTTTTGCCTAGCAGGATGGCAATCACCACCACAGCAGCCACGAAGAGCATCAATACCCTGAGAACACCGCAGAAAGTATGGAAATACTGCTGAGCCGACGAGCGTCGTTCCTGAGAATCCTCCAATCCTTTGAAAGACCCGATGAAGACCAGAGCCGTACGCACCGACATCACCACGATATAGATGCCCGTAGCCCGCTCCAATATCTCCTTGAATATCGGATACTCCAGATAAATCAGCGGCATGAGCGACCATATCACCACAGCCGGCACAATATGGCAAGCCGAGGTGAGCACCTTCTTGTTCAGCAGCACATCATCCCAAGTGATGTCCGTCTTATCAGTAATCTTACTGATGAGCGGAACCAGTATCTTGCGACACAGGAAATCGCTCAACATCGCCAAGAGGATGGCAGTAATGGTGAGCAAGATATGGCGCAGCATGGGCACGAAATCACCGGTGCCTCCTGCCCATGTTATCATTTCATCTACAAACTTACGAATTTCCTCCATAAAACTATTAACTATCAACTATAAACTATCAACTAATGCTCACGGTTGGCAGAGCAAAGTACATACTTTATCTGCAAAGTGTCTGGCATTATTGCCATGCATGATACCATTGTTGATGATGGCGAAACAGAGCTCATGACCATTGGCTGCGGTACAGTAACCCGCCAATGAGATGATGCCCGTCAGCGTACCCGTCTTCGCTTTCACATTGCCATGCACAAAACTGTTCTTCATACGCTTCTTCAATGTACCATCTACCCCACCGATAGGCAGCGAATGCTTCAGATGGTCCATGATATTACCGTTGAGATAAGCATAACGCAGCAGTTTCACCTCCAGTTCGGCACTGAGATAATTATAGAGCGAAAGTCCCGAGCCGTCAGCCAGTTTATATCTTGCCGGATCGAGTCCTATCTTACGGATAAGCTGTCTTTCCACATTCCGGGCACTCTTGGCACTCGCCCATTTATTGCCCGTAGAAGCCGCAATCTGATAATACATGCTCTCGGCATAGAGATTATCACTCTCCTTCATCATCTTGTGCAGAATCTGATCCATCGTATGGAATCGGGTACAGACCGTAAAGGCACTCGCAGGGCAAGTCTTCTCTGAAGCCCCAAAGCAGGAATATTCGATGCCTTCCTCACGGAGCTTGGCAAGAAACTTATCCATAAAGATGTCCTTGCGCTGGAACACCAGTGGCGAAAGCACCGGATTGTCATCATCCCAGCACCAGCCTTCACCCAACAGGTCGGCATCCTTCAAAGAACGGTCGGCATAGATGCTGCCACGGATGGTGTCAACACCCATATCCTTCAGACTATTGACAAATGCCGACATATCATCGCTGTTGAAACGGGGATCCATACCGCCTATACAATAGACATCACCCGTCAACACCCCATTCTCAATGGTACCGGTATATTTCAGAGTGGTTTTAAACTGGTAAGAACCACCCAACTTATCGAGCGCCGTAATGGCAGTCAGGAGCTTCATCGTACTTGCCGGACGCATCAGCTGTCGTTCATTTCTCTGATAGATACAAGAGTCAGCAGACAGGTCCCAGACCATCAGTCCTACCTGTGATGTTTCGAACATCTTGCTCTCAAGGAGTTTATCAATACCCACCTTCACCGATTCTGGCCAAGGCAATTTCTGAGTCAGCGTATCCGCTGCCAGGGAGTCAACGAGTGTAGAGTCGGAAACATCCTCCTCATCAACCGTTTCTATTCCCTCATCTTCAATCACATTCTGGGCCTGCACCGGTACGGATATCCATACCATCATCAGCCCCAACATCATATATATTATCTTTTTCATCACAATCAGTTCACCTGAACTTAAAAGAAATTATTTATTCTTGATTCTCTCCATAAATGCCTCTTCATTATCCGGCTGAACGGTCACAATATTCTTATGCCCGTATTCGATGACCACACAATGGTCTAATCCGAAGAAAGTCTTGGCGATGTGTACATCAATGACATCACATAGCGGCACATTTCTGTTGGAAGAGAACCTGCCCTCATTGATGATGAGATATTCCATCTCCTCATCGAGGTCTATCGGTTTTACCATCTTGAAGGTATAGGTTGTATTCAGTATGCGCTCTATCATGCCCACGATGATGATAGCCACAAAGATGCCGATGATAGCCAGTTTGACCCAGAAGAAGTAGAGAGCCAGGATTGCAAACACCGCCACACCGATACGTGCCGTCAGCGTAAAGCGCTTATGAAAAGTTCTATCTGCCATAACTTTGATTTATTACCTTATATTATTGTCGTTTTTACGACCTTTTGATAGTCTAAAAGACTATATAACCTTAAATTTCGCTGCAAAATTACAAAAAATCCCTCTCTTATTACTCATTTTAAAGATTAATTATTACTTTTGCAACGAATTAAGAATTAATTCTGAGAGAATGGGGCTGTTTTATAGATAAAAACACCCGTTCTTAAAATTGAAATTAGATAAGAATAAACTCAATGGTTTATAAGTATGATTTTCTGATTATCGGCTCAGGAGTTGCCGGTATGAGTTACGCCCTGAAAGTAGCCAGAGCGCATAAAGGTAAGGTGTGTATGATTTGCAAAACCTCTCTCGACGAGGCTAACACGTCATTCGCACAAGGTGGTGTGGCGTCAGTTACCAACTTGGAAGTGGATAACTTCGACAAGCACATTCAAGATACGATGATTGCTGGTGATTACATCAGCGATTATAAAGCAGTGAAGCAGGTTGTCACCATGGCACCGGAGCAGATCAAGGAGCTCGTGCAGTGGGGCGTCAACTTCGATAAGCAGCAGGACGGCAAGTTCGACCTCCACCGTGAGGGCGGTCACAGCGAGTTCCGCATCCTTCATCACGCCGATGATACGGGTGCAGAAATCCAGCGCGGTCTGATGGAGGCTGTGCGCAACTGTCCGGATATCGATATCAAGGAAAATCATTTCGCCGTGGAGATTATCACTCAGCACCACTTGGGTGCCCGTGTTACTCGCCGCACTCCTTATATCAACTGTTACGGTGCATACGTATTGAATCCTGATACCCAGAAGGTGGATACCTATCTGAGCAAAGTAACCGTGATGTGTACCGGCGGATGCGGTGCTGTTTATCAGACTACCACCAACCCTGTCATCGCTACCGGTGATGGCGAGGCGATGGTTTACCGTGCCAAGGGTACCGTGGCCGACATGGAGTTTGTCCAGTTCCACCCAACCGCTCTTTATCATCCGGGCGAAACCCATCCTGCCTTCCTCATCACCGAGGCGATGCGTGGATACGGTGGCATCTTGCGTCTGCCTAACGGCGAGAGTTTCATGGAGAAATATGATAAGCGATTGAGTCTGGCTCCTCGTGACATCGTGGCTCGTGCCATCGATAAGGAGATGAAGATTCACGGATTGGATCATGTCTGTCTCGATGTAACCCATAAGAATCCAGAGGAGACCAAGCGTCACTTCCCTAATATCTACGCCAAGTGTCTGAGCATCGGCATCGACATCACCAAGGAGTATATCCCTGTTCGTCCTGCCGCTCACTATATGTGTGGTGGTATCAAGGTAGATTTGAACGGCTGTTCAAGCATCAACCGTCTCTATGCCCTGGGCGAGTGTTCATGCACCGGTCTGCATGGCGGTAACCGTCTTGCCAGCAACTCGCTTATCGAGGCTGTGGTTTATGCCGAAACTGCTGCCAAGCACAGTATTGAACATGTAGATGAGTACGACTTCAACGAGAAGGTACCAGCATGGAACGATGAAGGTACTTTGACCAACGAAGAGAAGGTGCTGATTACACAGAGCGTGAAAGAGGTGGGCGAATGCATGAGCAACTATGTAGGCATCGTGCGCAGCGACCTCCGTCTGAAGCGAGCATGGGACCGTCTCGACCTTCTCTACGAAGAGACCGAGAATCTCTTCAAGCGTGTAAAGGTAAGCAAGGAACTCTGCGAGCTCCGCAACATGATTAACGTGGGTTATCTCATCACCCGCATGGCGATAGAGCGCAAGGAGAGCCGTGGTCTCCACTATACCATCGACTACCCTGTTCATGCTTACGACAAGAAGTAAAGTTTTTTTAAGCTACCATATAAAGCCGCAAGGATATTCTCGCACGATATCCTTGCGGCTTTTTCTTAGCTTATATGAAAGCTCAAACCCTTAATGACATGCTGCCCCTCAAAAAGTAGACACAGAAAGGTGGAAAACTGATGGAAAATGATTACCTTTGCAAGCAGATAGAGTTGTGTGCCCTGTAGAGAGGGCGTAGCCCGAACGTAAGGGCACACAACTTGCCGAAGCACGGTTATCTTATCGTCAAGTATTCACCAGAAAGGAAACTTTTTATGGCAAAGCATTTAAATCCATTGGAAAAGGAGTTCTTGATTCGTAAGTTCAAGGGAAACTCCAAAGTTAAGCTCAGTGATTTCTGCAGGGCAAACAATGTCTCGGAAACTTCTTTTAAGAAGTGGCTGAAGCAATATGAAGAAGCAGGCATAGAGGGGTTGGCTCGTGCTGATGCCGAGATTGGGAACATACTTCCTGAGGGCATTGACAAAACCAAGGAGGGGTATAAGCGAGAAATCCTACGCTTGCGTATTGAGAATGAACGGCTCAAAAAAAAATATCTGGTGAGGCAGAACGAGGATGGGCAAACGGAGTATGTTCGTTTAAAAATGAAGAGTTCAAAATAGTGGACATGCTATCGCACGAGTATCCTGTCAAGGATATCTGCAAGATGATGGGAGTAAGTCGGTCGGGGTATTACAAGTGGCTTAGAAGAGAGCCTTCATCCCGTGAGATCAATCGTGAGTTCATGGTGGGTGTGGTTGAGGACATACACTCGGAACACCCTACACATGGCTACAGGTGGGTGGCAGCGTACATAAGAATCAATTTACAGTTGAGTATCAGCGACAATTTCTCTTATAAATGCTTCCAATATCTTGGTATTCAGTCACAAACGAGACACAAGATACATTACAAACCACGTA
>ERZ781275.195-NODE-195-length-76164-cov-4.383463_pt1 | contig 76164 bp, 73 predicted proteins | sample MGYA00375853_ERZ781275 | MGnify/ENA primary metagenome ERZ781275 (study PRJEB29790, sample SAMN03653691) | human gut metagenome | host: Homo sapiens | place: USA: Dallas, Texas | collected 2012-07-23 | study: EMG produced TPA metagenomics assembly of the Gut...
TTTACAGCGTACCTCCGATTTGCATCGCAAGGAAACCATATCCTGCTGCGGTGTGGTCATTGCGCGTGCACAGCACAGGGCCTTTGTGGATGGAAGGCTTTTGGAGCTGAACGCTAAGGAATTCGAGCTGCTGACGCTGCTGGTATCCAATGCTGGAAAGACGTTGCGCAAGGAATATATTTTCGCAAGCATATGGGGGATGGACAGCTTCAGTGAACAGCAGACACTGACCGTTCATATCAAAATGCTGCGTGACAAAATAGAAAAGAATCCAAAACAGCCGCAGCGGATCAAAACAGTCTGGGGCGTGGGGTATCGCTTTGAAGAAGTATAATCTCCTGATCCTTTCCTGTTTTCTGCTGTATCTGGGCATCGCTATCTTTCTCGGGTGGAGTATATTGCAGATGGAGGAAACCAAGGACCATGCATATCGCGTGGAAATCAATCGTATTCTGCAGCAGGTAGAAAAGGGTGTTAAAGAGAAGGATATCGCGCTGAACAGCTATCCGCATATCGAAAAGCTGCAGTGGCTGTCCGCAAAGGAAGGAAGCCGGGAAGCAGCCTCCGCCTTTTTTGAAGAAGGCAATAATCAGGATATGCATGTGGAGCCGATTTACAAGGAGCAGCAGCTGACAGGATATCTGCGCTTTGATTATCATCGCTCACTTGTGGATGCCAAAGGCTTGCTGCTGCGCACACAGCTGTCACTCGCCGCCTTGTTCGCTGTACTGCTGAGCGTGCTTCTCTATTTGAAAAAGCATCTGCTGAAGCCCTTTGATCGCGTGCGTGATCTTCCCGGTGAGCTTGCGAAGGGGCATTGGAAGGGAATCGTGAAGGAGGAAAAAAGCAGATATGCACATGATTTCCTACTGGGAATCGGACAGTTGAAGGATTCGCTGGATACCTCCAGAAAGCGACAGCTGGAGCTGGAAAAGGAAAAGAAGAAGCTGCTGCTTTCTCTATCACATGATATTAAGACACCGCTGAACACCATTCAGCTGTATGCGCGGGCTTTGGAGGAGCATCTGTATACGGATGAGGCACAAAATGTACAGGCAGCTCATCAGATACAGGAAAAGGGGAAGGAAATCGAGCATTATGTAGAAGAAATCATGCAGCAGTCCCGTCACGATCTACTGGATATACAGGTTCAAAACACGGAATTCTATTTGAAGGAGCTGATTGACAAGGCTGTTCACGCCTATAACGAGCCATTGCGTCTGCGGCGCATGGAGCTGGAGGTAAAGCCCTATGAGAACCTGCTGCTGAAGGGGGATCTGGAGCGCAGCTTTGAGGTCGTGGAAAACATTATGGAAAATGCCTTGAAATACGGAGATGGAGGAAGGATAGAAATATCGTGCTATGAAGAGGACTATTGCCAGCTGATTCGTATTTTTAATACTGGCAATACAGTGAATGACACTGAATTTCATCATATCTTTGAAAGCTTCTTTCGTGCCAGCAACAGCGAAGGAAAGCAGGGCAACGGTCTTGGCCTTTATATATGCCGGGAAATCATGCGGCGCATGAATGGGGAAATCTTCGCCGAAAAGGAAGCAGATGGAATGGCCTTTCTACTCGTATTCCCATATTGAAGAACAAATGGTGCAGCTGTATGCAAATGCTGCTATTGACAAGGATGCAATGCTTTGCTTAGAAAAGGAAAGTGTGCATCTTTTTTCATCCTTTATAAAGCACATACAAAATAAGCAGAGCGTTGCTTCATCGCTTATTCGACGAACTGCCGCTGCTTCATAAAAAATACAGGAACGCTCTTAAAACTTATAGGAATACGCAGAAAAGGGCTTGTTCTGCGAGCGTCACTGCTATAGAATATCAGGGAAAGAGAATTCGAAAAAAAAACGGGAAGGGATGTAATGTGCAGGTATGCGTTTTGAGCATGACATGCAGGAAGCTAAAAAGGATTACCTGTTATGTAAACGTGACGGCATCTAAAAGGCCGGAAAGAGGATAGAGAAATGCTGCTGAAAGAGGTTATGGAGAAAAGCGGTCTTAGTAAGAAGGCTGTACAGTATTATGAGGATCAGGGCTTTGTAAAACCGGGGAAGCTGGAAAACGGCTACCGCGATTATGATGAAGGCTGTTTGAAAACACTGCGTGAAATTCATTCCATGCGCCAGATGGGATTGCATATACGGGAAATCCGCGCAATTCTTATAGAGGATGAATATGCACCACAGGTATATGAGCAGCTGATTCATGAAATCGATATGCAGATGGTGCGCCTGCAAAACCAGCGTACAGTCCTTCGCAGGCGTATGCACCATGAGGAGGCAGAAATAGAATATACAAACGAAATGTGTCCGTATGTATATATCAAAAAGCCTTTTCTGCTGCTGGGGTGTATCCAATGCATGCTGAGCATTCCCGGCTTTCTTTTGTTTCCCTGGTTTAGCGGCGCATATAACCTATGGTGGATTGCGCTGCCACTTGTTTTTATCCTGCAGCTTCTGGAAAACGTGTATTACGATACGAGAATTCATGGCCTGCAATACATGGAAATCGGCTGGAAACAGCTGCTGCTGACCGGTATCCTTTCCGTTATCTGCGGTGTTTTGACGGCGATTTCCTGTAAAGAGGCATATATGCAGGAATCGGCAGCCATCTTCAGTGTCACTGCTGCAGCTGCCGCATTGCAGCTATGGAATGGATTTCATCTGTATGGGAAAGCACAAGAGAACCGCGGCTAGGCAATACAGACAGGATGCCGTTATCCCCAATGGATCATCACCCGTGATCAGGAAGCCGCTGTGCATGCAGTCATTCTACCCAGGGACAGCACATTCATCTGATCGCATATAAGCAAAGGGCAATCTATAAGAAGCTGCTGGAGAAATCCTTGCAAATGATGAAAATATTTTCAGAATAAAAAATGTAAAATTTCAGAAAAAGTGTTGACAAGCAAAAAGAAGAGGTGTATCCTATAGGAAACCAAAGACAGAGAGATCAAGCAGAAAGATGCGCTTATAGAGAGCACGCGGATGGTGGAATCGCGGCAGAGATGCAGTTTTGTAAATGGACTCTGGAGGGCAAGGTGAACGGCGCAGCTCAGTATCCAAGACGTAGGCCTACGTTACAGGGCTAGAAATGTGTCAGCATTTTGATGAGAGGATGGTTCCCTATGAATGGAACGATCAAATCAGGTGGTACCGCAGATGAACCTAACAGCATCTGTCCTGAAGTCAACAGACTTTTGGACGGGTGCTTTTTTATATAAGGGAGGTGGTCATTGTGTTACAAGGCACAGAGGAATGGCGATGGCATAAGGGAAAACAGACGTCATATAAACAAAGGAAACAAACCAACACAATGAAAGAGAGGACAACAGATTATGAAAAAATTATGTAAGGCAGCAGCGGCATTTCTATTATGTGCAGGCGTATTAACAGGATGTGGAAGCAAGGAGGATGCGAAGACCGAGGAAAAAATTCCGGTGGTATCTGTAGCGCAGATTGTGGAGCATAAATCATTGAATACAATTCGTGACAGCTTCAAGGCAGAAATGGAAGTGCTTGGATATAAGGATGGAGAAAATATCAAGCTGGATTTCAAGGATGCCGGCGGACAGCAGAATACCTTGAATTCTATCATGTCAACCTTTGCAGGAAACAAAAGCGATGTCATCGTGGCGATTGCAACACCAACGGCCATGGCGGCAGCGAAATACAGCAAGGATATTCCAATCGTATTCTCCGCTGTCAGCGACCCGGTAGGGGCAGGTCTGATGGATGATTTAAAGAAACCGAATAACAACATCACCGGAACAAGCGATGAAATTCAGGTTGATCAGATTCTGGACCTTGCACTGAAGGTAGACCCGGAATTAAAGACACTTGGCTTTATTTACAACAGCTCGGAGGCAAATTCCGTAAGCAATCTGGCAAAGGCGAAGGAATTCTGTAAAAAACACGATATCAAGCTGGTTGAGGGAAGCGGCGCAAATATCACGGAGATTCAGAGTGCAGTCAGTGTGCTTACCGATAAATGCGATGCGATCTTTGCACCGAATGACAACACGGTGGCAAGCTCTATGAGTGCACTTGTGGAAACAGCAAACAAGAAAAAGGTTCCGGTATATACAGGGGCGGATTCTATGGTAAGCGACGGCGGCTTTGCGACGGTAGGGATTGATTACACAGAGCTGGGCAAGGAAACAGCAAGAATGACAGATAAAATTCTGAAGGGCGAGGATGTGAAAAATCTGCCGGTTAAGGTCTTCAAGGATAATCTGAATATTTATGTCAATGAGAAAACGATGGAAGCACTTGGTATTCAGCTTCCAGAGGATGTGAAAAACAGCAAGAATCTGGTTATGATGTAAGCATGCGGCATGAAAGAAACAAAAAATGTGTACTATCGTAAGGATATATATGAGAAAAGCAATCGTATGTATAGGAACTTCACATTTAAGAAAGAAGCGGCTGTTTAAAATACTATACGAACAGGTTATCGGATGATACGGTATCGGATATGTAGGAATAAGTGATAAGGCTGCAAGAAAAAGCTGAACGAGAGGCTGTATTAGGGCTGGATAGAATACTACATGTATGAAGCAGACGATACAAGGTACAGTATTGAAGAAGAGAGGATGAAGGTTATGGCATTGTCAACCATACAGGATGCGGTAATTCTGGGCATGATATTTTCCATCATGTCGCTGGGGGTATTTATTTCCTTCCGCGTTTTGAATATTCCCGATCTGACGATCGATGGGAGCTTTACAACCGGATGTGCGGTATCTGCCGTATTTGCAATGAACGGACATCCGTTTATCGGTACGCTGATGGCGTTTATCGCAGGAGGCCTTGCAGGGCTGGTGACCGGTCTGCTGCAGACCAAATGCAAGGTGCAGTCCCTGCTGGCCGGCATTCTGACAATGACAGCCCTGTATTCTGTCAATTTGAAAATTCTGAGCGGAATGCCGAATGTCTCCCTGTTCGGTAAGAAGACCATTTTCACACCGCTGATAGCGTTGCTAGGTGATCATGCCTATGGCGTTGTGGTGGCCGGTCTCCTCCTTCTTCTGATCCTTTTGCTTTATCTGTTTTTGAAAACACAGTTGGGTATGAGTCTGCGGGCAACCGGTGACAATGAGGCGATGGTACGTGCCAGCAGCATCAACTCAGACCTGATGAAAATCATGGGAATCGCACTTGCCAATGCGCTTGTGGCGCTGGGTGGTGCGGTGTTTGCACAGAATCAGGGCTTTGCGGATGTGAGCGGTGGAATCGGTATGATGGTTGTCGGTTTGGCAAGCATCATTGTCGGTGAGGCATTTATCCGCAGAAAAACACTGGGCTTTCAATTTGCGGCTGTTGTTGTAGGCGCAATCGTCTACCGGTTTATTCTGACCGTAGCACTGCAGCTGGGAATCGGGGCAAGTGATTTGAACCTGTTCTCCGCAGCGCTTGTGGCACTGGCAATATCACTGCCGCATCTGAAAAAGAGAAGGAGGGGATCGCATGCTTGATTTAAAGGATATCAGCGTAACCTTTCACGCCAATACCGTCAATGAGCGAAAGGCTCTGGACCATCTGTCCTTCCATGTGGAGAATGGTGACTTTATCAGTGTGCTGGGGACCAACGGTGCCGGAAAGAGCACGCTTCTGAATGTAATCAGCGGTTCCATTATGAGTGATTCCGGAACGATTCTTCTGGATGGAAAGGATATTACAGCCTATCCCGAATATAAGCGTGCAAGAGAAATCGGACGCCTGTTTCAGGATCCCTTAAAAGGAACGGCGCCGCATATGACCATTGAGGAGAATCTGGGGCTGGCATACAGTCGCGGTAAGCGAACAACGCTGAGCCGGGCAATAAAAAAAGGCGATCGAAGCTTCTTTATCGAAAAGCTGAAGGAGCTGGGACTTGGACTGGAGGATCGCATTTCTACAACCGTGGGATTGCTGAGTGGAGGACAGCGGCAGGCTCTGACACTGCTGATGTCTACCATCGTCACACCGAAGCTTCTTCTGCTGGATGAACATACGGCGGCACTGGATCCGAAAACGGCAGCCTCTGTTATGGATATCACACAGAGGATTGTGAAGGAAAACCATATCACTACGCTCATGATTACGCACAACATGAAGCAGGCACTGGAATACGGCAACAAGACGATTATTCTGAATGAAGGGAAAATCGTCAAGGTGCTGGAAGGGGAAGAAAGAAAGAACACAACGGTTGATGACCTTCTCAACATGTACGACTTTGTCTGAAAAAGGAAGTATTTGGCAGATTGTTTTTCTTGGAATAATCTGCCACATACGATAATATAATGAACATGCGAGTATAAGATTGAGCATAAATTTCATGAAAACCTGTAAAAAATCAATGAAATTTTGACTTGACTTTTCCGCGTGTTTTTGCTTTTGGCGTCATTTCTGCCTGAAAAGCTGAAAACGCATACATAAAGTTCATTTTTCTTACAAAAAGGGTGGAAATTTATGTTAAAAATCATTATACTTAATATATAGAAAAATTCCTAAGGGGGGATTTACATGAGACAAAACAACATGCTGGCTATGATACTAGCCGGAGGCCGAGGAACACGACTGTATGCCTTGACCAAGAAGATTGCAAAACCTGCAGTGTATTACGGAGGGAAATATCGAATTATCGACTTCCCGCTGAGCAACTGTGCCAACTCCAACATCAACGTCGTCGGTGTACTGACACAGTATGAGAGTGTATTGCTGAATTCCTATGCAGCAGCTGGACAGCGCTGGGGACTGGATGCAAAAGACAGTGGTGTATACGTACTGCCGCCTCGTGAGAAAGACGGAGCAGCGTTTGACGTATATCGCGGAACTGCAGATGCAATCTCACAAAATATCGATTTCATCGACAGCAACAATCCGGAGTATGTTCTGATTCTGTCGGGAGATCATATTTACAAGATGGATTATTCCAAGATGCTTTCCCACCACAAGGCATGCGATGCCGATGCAACGATCGCCGTACTGCCGGTACCGATGAAGGAAGCAAGCCGCTTCGGTATTATGAATACGGATGAAACAGACCGTATCGTGGAATTCGAGGAAAAGCCGGAGCATCCGAAGAGCAATCTGGCTTCCATGGGTATCTATATCTTTAACTGGAAGCAGCTGCGAAAAATGCTGGTCGCAGATATGGATGATCCTAACAGCAACCATGACTTCGGAAAGGATATCATTCCTGCTATGCTTGCGGAGAACAAGCGTCTGTATGCATGGAAATTCAAGGGTTACTGGAAGGATGTAGGAACCGTGGATTCCCTGTGGGAAGCAAACATGGACCTGCTGAGCAAAAACAACGAGCTGGATCTGAATGATCCAAACTGGAAAATCTATACAGAGGATGTAGCAACTGTTCCGCATTATATCGGACCGAATGGTAAGGTGGATAATGCATACATCAACCAGGGATGTGTCATCGATGGTGAAATCAACAACTCAGTCCTGTTCACGAACGTGGAGGTTTCAAAGAATGCGAAGGTCAACGATTCGGTACTGTTACCGGATGTGGAGGTCGGCGAGGGTGCCGTCATTCACCGTGCCATCGTCATGCAGGGTGTCAAGATTGATGCCGGTGCTGTCGTAGGTGATCCGAACAGTGAAGAAATCGAACTGATCAGCAAGAGAGTGAGGGGTGAGTAATATGTGCAATGCAATCGGTATTGTTAATTATGAAGGACCTAATGTACAGGTCAAAGGTATGCAGGATTATCGCCCGGTATCCGCCTTCTCATTCCTGGGAAGATATCGTCTGGTCGACTTTCCAATTTCTAATCTGAGTAATTCCGGTGTAAATCATATCAAGGTGTTTGTAAAAACAAATCCGAGATCTCTGTTGGAGCATCTGGGAACCGGACGTCATTACAACATTAACTCCAAGCGTGGAAAGCTGCACATCCTGCCGGCAAAAAGCATGGATGAAAATGATTTCTACAGCAATGATATCAATTCTTATATGTACAACATGCAGGCAATCGAGGATGCCAATTATCCTTACGTTGTTCTGACACCGAGTCACTTTGTTTTCCGTCAGGACTTCAGTGCGCTGCTGGATACGCATATCGAAAGCGGTGCGGATATCACCATGCTGTATCAGAATGTGGATAATGCAAAGGAATCCTTCGTAAACTGTGATGTTGTGAATCTGAACAAGCAGAAGGGTGTTCTGTCTCTGGAGAAGAATCGCGGAAACTCCAAATCCAGAACGATTTCTCTGGAAACCTATATCCTGAGCAAGGAGCTGTTTATGGATCTGGTTAAGAAAGCGGCGAATATCTCTTCTCTGTACTGGTTCCGCGATATCGTAAACGATGAGTGTGCGGAGCTGGATATCCGTGGTGTTGCACACCGTGGCTTTGTGGCATGTATCAATGACTTCAAGAGCTACTACAATGCCAATATGGATCTGCTGGACTATGATAAGGCGATGGATCTGTTCCATACAGACTGGCCGGTTTATACAAGAACCAACGATTCCTGTCCTACACAGTACTACGCAGGTGTCAGTGTGAAAAACAGTATGGTTTCCAACGGATGTCTGGTAGAGGGTGATATTGAAAACAGCGTCATCGGACGTGGGGCGATTATCAAGAAGGGGGCAGTTGTGAAAAACTGTGTGATCCTTCCGGGTGCCATGATCGGTGAAGATGTGCATATTGAAAATGTAGTAGTGGATAAGAAAGCAAGAATCGTCCGTAAAAAAGAACTGCTGGGCCTTGCCGACACTCCGCTGTACGTGAAAAGGAATGATAAAATTTAATGGCAAGAATATTGATGGTTGCTGCCGAGGGTCTTCCCTTTATTAAAAGCGGAGGACTGGCAGATGTAATCGGCTCATTGCCGAACGAGCTGGCAAAAAAGGGTCATGAGGTGCGTGTTATCATGCCGCTGTACCTGAAAATTGCGCAGAAGTTTCACCATGAATTTACGCTGGAGGCTCAATTTTCCGTGAGTATTGCGTATCATGAGGTACCGGTAAATATCTGGTCAACGATGCGCAAGGATGTTAAATTCTATTTTGTAGAGCACAAGGGATACTTTGAGCGTGAAGAAATGTATGGACATATTGATGATGGAGAACGCTTTGCTTATTTCCAGAAGGCTGTCATTGAAATGTGCAATCAGCTGAACTACTTCCCGGAAATCATGCATTGTCATGACTGGCATACCGGTATGATACCGGCTATGTGCAAGGAAGGTCACAGCTTTGATGAACGCTACCGCAATATCCGCTTTGTTTATACGATTCACAATCTGGCTTATCAGGGCAACTTCGGTGTGGAAATGCTGGACAGCTGTCTGGGACTGGATTATCGAATCTATGATAACGGGAATGTGCGCTACGACGGCGGAATCAGTTTCATGAAGTCCGGTATTCTGTATGCGGACAAGGTGACAACGGTTTCCCCTACATATTCACAGGAAATTCTGACACCGCAGTATGGTGAGCATTTGGAAATGGTGCTGAATATCCGTAAATATGACCTGTGGGGAATCACAAACGGTATTGATATCGAATACTGGGATCCGAAGAATGATCCGGAAATTCCATATCACTACAACAAGGTGAATGTGAAGAAAGCCAAGGCGTTAAATAAGGAAGCGCTGCAGAAGGAGCTTGGTCTCACTGTAGATCAGAATGTACTTCTGATCGGTGTGGTATCCCGTCTTACCTGGCAGAAGGGCTTCTATCTGATGATGGAAAAGCTCTCTGAAATCTGTGCTATGCCGATTCAGCTTGCTGTGTTAGGAAGCGGAGAGGCGAGCATTGAGGAAAAGATGGCGCAGCTGGAAGCAGGAAACAAGGGGAAAATTGCATTCTACAAGGGATACAATGATTCTCTGGCACACCGCATTTATGGCGCATGTGATCTGTTCCTGATGCCATCCCTGTTTGAACCATGCGGTATCTCACAGCTGATCTCCATGCGCTACGGTACACTGCCGCTGGTACGTGAAACCGGAGGTCTGAAGGATACGGTAACACCGTATAACGAGTTTGAAAAGACCGGTAACGGCTTCAGCTTCGCAAATTACAATTCTGATGAAATGCTTCAGGTGATGTACAATGCCATTGATGTCTATTACAATCGCAAGGAAGACTGGAAGATACTTGTCCGCAATGCGATGAATACAGATGTCAGCTGGGCAAAGAGTGCGGAAACCTATTGTCAGCTGTACGCTCAGCTGCATCCATAAGAACATGAAAAGGCATATTGTGTAAGACAGTATGTCTTTTTTTCTGTGCAGGGATATGCAGATACATCGCTTAGATAAATAACGGCTGCTGCCTGAACCGGGGATTCTAATAAAAAGAATAGTAATAGAAGTGAGTAGGAATACCGGAACAGGTTATGGAAACATCATATTCTGTTATAGATATGCTTTTTATGCAAAGCCCTGTTCTGGCACAGGCACAGACTGCAGTGATTCCAGTGCATAATACCGGATGTCTTGATACGATGGTCTTTCCCGTTACTGTAAAGAATTTACAGCATTTATAGCGGCGGTTGTATTATAATTTTTTTTAGGATATCATTTATTTGAAAAATGGGTTAAAATGAAAGAAATGAGGTGGTTCATATGAAAGCAAGAATTGAATTGACTAGAATTGACAACCGGCTTGTCCATGGACAGGTTGGTCTGACATGGGGAAGTACCTTGAATATCGACACGATTGTTGTCGTGGATAATCTGACAGCTGCCAGCAGCTTTGCGCAGAAGCTGATGCAGAGTGTTGCCTCCGCCGCAAGCCGCCAAATCCGCTTTTATACGGTGAATGACTTCATCCGGGCATACAATGACAACACAAGTCATCAAAAGCTGTTCGTTGTTGTACAATCCCCCCACGAAGCACGACTGCTGGTGGAAGCGGGAATTGAACTAAAGCGCGTTAATGTCGGTAATATGCATTATGAAAAGGGAAGAGTTGCATTCAATCGAAAGGTATATCTTACACAGCTGGATATTGAGGATATAAATTATATGATTTCACAGGGGACGGAGGTATTTTATCAGGATGTTCCCGGATCAGCTGTTGAGAAGTTCAGTGAGCTTGATTATGAAACAATGAAGCGGAGAAGGTAAATGGTCTTCGCTTTTGTATACTTGCATGTAGAGAATGGAAAGGCAGGCGCAACGCAATGAAGGAAATCGTTTTTGAAGAATTGAAAAAACGCTGTGAGGAGTATGCCATCGAGGAGCACACGCGATTTACAGCAGCCAGTATTGCAGATGCACTGAATATCAGTCGCAATACGGTATCCCAGTATCTGAATGAGAAGGTGAAAACCAAGGATGTGATCAAAATCAATTCCCGTCCGGTATACTTTTTTGTTCGCGAGGTTGTGGAAAACAAACGAAGCGGTATCGTTACAAAATACAGCTTTGATTCCTTTGAACAGTTTGAGCAGGAGCTGGTAGGTGACGCCCAGGATTTTGAACAGCTGATCGGCTGTAACAATTCTCTATCCAGTGTAGTTGAGCATTGCAAGGCGGCAGTATCCTATCCGGGTGGTCTTCCAATACTCATCAACGGTCCGACAGGTACGGGGAAAAGTATGATTGCGGCAATGATGTATGAATATGCGGTGAATCAGAATATCATCGGAAAAAACAAGAAATTCGTAGCGGTAAACTGCTCGGAATATGCCAATAATCCGGAGCTGTTGACAACCAATCTGTTTGGAAATGTGAAGGGTGCCTATACTGGTGCGGATGAGGATAACCCGGGGCTGATTTCTTTGGCAGATGGCGGACTTTTATTTCTGGATGAGGTGCACTGCCTCAAGGCGGAATGTCAGGAAAAGCTGTTTTTCTTTATGGATAAGGGAATGTATCATAAGGTCGGTGACAATGAAAACTGGTATTATTCCAAATGCCGTCTTGTTTTCGCAACAACGGAGGACCCGCAGAATGTTCTGTTGAAGACTCTGCTGCGAAGAATACCGATAACAATCACCGTTCCAGCATTAAAGGATCGTCCGCTGATTGAAAAGCGGGAGCTGATTTATACGATCTTCACAAAGGAAAGCAAACGTCTCGGCAAGGAAATCCTCATCAGCAACCTCGCCTATCAGAGTCTGATGGATTTTGAGTTTATCGGCAATGTCGGGGCATTGAAAAATGCAATCAAGGCAGCCTGTGCAAATTCCTTCCTTGTCCATCAGGGGGAGCCAAAGCTGAAAATACAGGTAGCCGATTTACCGGATTATATCTTTCCTTCCCTGACCTCCGTGCAGCTGAAATCCTCCACCCATGGCATGCAGGAGGCTATGATACCAATCGAGCGGCTAAAGGGGTCGCTGAATCAGGCATCCCCGCTGCTGCATCTGTACAGTCAGCTGGTCACGCAGTATGAGGGATATCAGACCTCGACAAATGCCTTTCCTGCCTATATGGAAAAAACAGCGATTCTCATACAAAGCTATATCGACTATGTCATGTTCCATAACCGCTATCAGAAGAATACGAGTGAGGCATACCTGCTAAAGCTGCTGGATAAAATCTATTCCATCGTCATGAATAAATACTCCATCAATATACCGAATAACGAAATCAAAATCTATTCGCGTATCCTTGTTGAATATTCCAAATGTGCAACGGATGCCAATGTGTGGATCAGTGCGCATCAGAAAACGGTAAAAGCGCTGGTAGCGGAGGTGCAGGAACGAATGCCGAGAATCTTCCACATTGCAGAGGAAATTGTGGAAAATGTACGGCTGAATCTGGATTTGGAGCTGGATGATTTACTGCTGGTGATTATTGCTATCGCGTTTGCAGGGTATCAGAATGAAGAGGTCAGCTCCTGTGTCGGCGTGATCCTGTGCCATGGCTACTCTACCGCAAGCAGTATTGCGGATACGGCGAATCGTATGCTGGGGCAGTATGTGTTTGACGGTATTGATATGGAAATCAACATTACCATCGATAAGGTGGCGCAGCTGGCGGATGATTATCTGAAGCGCAAGGGAACCATACACGAACTGATTTTTTTGGTGGATATGGGAAGTCTGGAAGAAATCTATACAAGAATTAAACCGATGTCCGATTATAATATTGCACTGATCAACAATGTATCCACCGCCATGGCACTGGAGGTTGGAAACTACATCATGCAGGGAAAGCGTGTGGAGGAAATACTACAGCTGGTGAAGGAGCATCATCAGCTTTCCACACATTATCTGAAAAGCAGAAAGAAAAAGTCTGCCATTCTGTCCATCTGTGCCACCGGCTTTGGTGCAGCAAAGAAAATCAGTGAGCTGCTGGAGGGCTCCCTGCCACGCAAAATCGATTTGGAAATCATCCCCTATAATTACCAGCAGCTGGTGGAAAACGGAAACCGTGATTCTATTTTCAACCGATATCAGGTGGAGCTGATCGTCGGTACGCTGGATCCCAAGGTAAGCGGTATTCCATTTATGGCGATTGAAAGTGTCATGATGAACGATGAAATCGGTGTTCTGGAACAGCTGATGCAGCGATATCTGGGGGCTGCGGATCTGGAGGCGTTTAATCAGAACATTACGAAGAATTTCACGCTGTCCAATATCGTGAATCATCTTACCATTTTGAATGGGGAGAAGATTATCGACGATGTGGAGGAAATTGTGGAAAACCTGGAGGAGGATTTGAATGAGGAGCTGGACGCGACCCGCAAGGTCGGTCTGTATGTACATATCAGCTGTCTGATCGAACGCCTGATTCTGAAACAGGGAATCGAGCATGTGGAAGGCATGGAAAAGGCTATGGAGGGAAAGAAGGAGCGTGTAGATAAGGTCAAGGATGCCTTTAGTGGCGTGGAAATGAGATATAGTGTCGAACTTCCGGCGCCCGAAGCACTCTATGTGCTGAATTACTTTAAAAATCCTAAATAAATCAAGCGAAACGTGCTGCGACAGAAAGTTGGCACGTTTCTTGCTAGATAATAAGTGAATGGAGGTGGAATATATGCCGAATATTCTATTAACAAGAATTGACAACCGTCTGGTACATGGACAAGTTGGGGTCACATGGACAAAGACGCTGGGAGCCAATCTGATAGTGGTAGCGGATGACACTGCTGCTGAGGACAGAATCCAGCAGTCACTGATGAGTGTCACAGCAAAATCATCCGGTGTGGGAATTCGTTTCTTCAGTATTGAAAAAACGGCAGCCATCATTGGCAAGGCAGCACCGGAACAGAAAATCTTTATCGTATGCCGTACGCCGAAGGATGTCCGCCGTCTGGTGGAGGCCGGTGTTGATCTGAAGGAGGTAAATGTGGGAAACATGCATTTCTCCGAAGGGAAACGCGCTATGACAAAGAAGGTCTATGTCGATGATGAAGACATGGATGATTTAAAGTATCTGGTATCAAAGGGCATCAATGTGTATGCACAGGATGTACCGGGTGATTCGAAATCCGCTATTGAATAGCCAAAACTGAAAAGGAGATGAAAGTAATATGGAGATTACACTTTTACAGGGAATCCTACTGACCATTATGCCGATTATCGTCGGTCTTGATTTCTTCCTCGAAGCGTTCTTTATCTTCCGTCCGTTGATCGTATCGACACTGACGGGACTAATTTTGGGTGATATTACCTTGGGGCTGAAGGTTGGAGCATTGATCGAGCTTGCATTCGCAGGATTGACACCGGCCGGTGGAACACAGCCGCCAAACCCTGTATTCGCAGGTCTGATGGGAACGGTACTTGCGTATACAACCGGCTGTGATCCAAAAGCTGCACTGGGTCTTTGCCTGCCATTCTCTTTCCTGGGACAGTATGTCATTCTGTTCTATTATTCCGCATTCTCATTCTTTATGGGAAAAGCCGACAAGTGTGCTGCTGAAGCTGATGTTAAGGGTATCCGTCGCATCAACTTCACAACCATGACGATTATTTCACTGACCTATGGGGCTCTGGCATTCCTGTGTACCTATGTTGCACAGCAGCCAATGGCAGACTTCGTAAACGCACTGCCTGCAGTTATCACACACGGTCTTGAGGTTGCCGGCGGAATTCTTCCGGCTGTCGGATTCGCTATGCTGCTGCGTGTTATGATGAAGGTAAAATACACACCATACTTTATCGCAGGCTTCCTGATGGCATGCTTCTGCGAAATGCCGAACCTGCTGCCGGTAGCGCTGCTTGGTACCGTATTTGCACTGATTGATTTCTTTGGTGTGAAACAGAGAAAAGACGAAATTGAAGAAGCTGTGAAAAACGCAGGGATAACTGGAGGTGACACGAATGTCGGCATCTAAGAAATTAACAAAACATGATATTACAATGCTTGGTATACGTTCTTCCTTCCTGCAGGCATCCTTCAACTATGAACGTATGCAGGCCTGTGGATTTACATGGGCAATGCTGCCTGCTCTGGAAAAGGTATACGGAGACGATAAGGAAAAGCTGTCTGCCGCGATGACAGATAATCTGGAATTTATTAACACACATCCAAATCTTGTCGGCTTTCTGATGGGCTTGATGATGTCCTTGGAGGAAGGTGGAGGAACCCGTGATGCAATCAAGGGTCTGAAGCTGGCTCTGTTTGGACCAATCGCCGGTATCGGTGATGCAATCTTCTGGTTCACAATTCTGCCAATCGTTGCAGGTATCTCCTGTTCCTTTGCATCTCAGGGATCCGTTCTGGGACCGATTATTTTCTTTGCAACCTATGTGGTTATCTGGATTCTGCGTATAGTCTGGACCCGTCTTGGCTATACCCTTGGAACACGCTCTATTGATATCATTACAGAGAACTCTGATATGATCGCCAATTCCGCAACAATTCTGGGTATCACCGTAATCGGTGCACTGATTGCTTCCTATGTTACCATCAACCTACTGCCAGTCATTAAGGTAGACGGTGGTATCGAGGTTGCAGTACAGGCTGAGTTCTTCGATCGTATTTTCCCGAACTTTTTGCCAATGTGTGTTACCCTGCTGCTGTTCTGGCTGCTGAAAAAGAAACAGGCGAATCCAATCGTTCTGATTGTATCCATTATTGTGCTTTCCATTCTGGGAGCATGGGTCGGACTTGTTTAAAATATGATAAAATAAAGCTATCCATACAAGACTTTCGGATAGCTTTTTTCAAAAATTGGAGGTAGTTATGAAACTGATACATACAAAGAATTATGAAGCAATGTCAAAAGAGGCTGCGGATTTGCTGCTGGATACACTGCGTAAGAAACCGGATGCAGTAATTTGTCTTGCAACCGGAAGTTCTCCGGCGCGGATGTATGAGCTGGTATGTGAGGCGGTGAACAGGGAACGAATCGACTTGTCCGAAATCACATTCGTAAAGCTGGATGAATGGTATGGAGTAGAGCCGCAGGCAGCCTGTACATGCACAACCTTTATCAAGGAGCATTTGCTGGATCAGCTGTATATGCAGCCAAAAGCGGTCGTTGAATTTGTATCCGATGCTGCCAATATCAAGCAGGAGCTGGATAGGATGGATGCATTTTTATCAGAACATCCGATCGATGTCATGATTCTCGGATTGGGAATGAACGGACATCTCGGATTGAATGAGCCTGCGGATTTCCTTACACTGAACGCACATTATGCAGAGCTGGATGAGAAAACAAAAACACACGATATGGTAAAGGGCTTTGAGCCTAAGGGAGGTTTGACGATAGGACTGCAGGGGATTTTTACATCAAGGCAGATACTTATGCTGGTTTGCGGTGAACGAAAGGAAGCTGCTTATCAGGCATTTATGAGTCAGAGAATAACAACCGCAACGCCGGCATCTCTGCTATGGCTGCATCCGAACTGTGTTACACTGGTTGATGATACCATACAGAAATAACTTTTTATATTGTTATTATGATAAAGTTATGATAAAATTATGATAACAAAATAGAGAGGAGTAGATTGATATGATACAAATTCGTCCTGTTTCTGATTTGAGAAATAAATTCTCTGAAATTGAAGAGATTGTAAATGGTGGGGAACCCGTTTACCTTACAAAGAACGGCTATGGTACAATGGTGGTTATGAGTCTGGAACGGTATGCAGGTCTTACAGATTTTGTAGAGACCAAGCTGGATGAGGCTGATCGTATTGCGGAAACAAGTGAGGAACGATATTCGCACGAACGAGTGTTTGGCGATGTCAGAAAAGCTGTTGATGGAAATAAAGACCTATAAGGGGATTTATTTTTATAGTCTTTCGTAAAGGCGGCAGCCTTTTGTTCATATATTTCATCACATCACATACGTCCTTAGGATACAGCAGTAGTGAGCCGCAATTCCTACATGGTGCTTTTTCACCGCTGCTTTTAGGTTCACCTTTCGTTTGACCTTGCTTGTTTTCATGATGGAACGCTTGATAGAATAAGCAAACACATCCTACATATATGGCAGGAATATCTCCATAATCATCGCCATTTCGGAAGAAGGAATCGTCACGTTGAAAATTTCAGAGATGATCTCAAAATTCTTCTCCATTATATAATACATCTGATCATACTGATTGATGATGCCTCTGGCCTTTGGATAGGACAGGGGCTCTTTTCGTATGCAGCGCTCGATCATAAATCCACTGTGGAATATGAACTTAATCAACAAATCATCCGTATAGGAAATATTCAAATCATGCAGAATATTGATCAATACATTAAATAAAGACTGACAGACCTTGTGCGGATTCAGAAATACCAGTGACTCAGACAGTACCTTGTTTGTGATATCATTCAGCAGCTCCTGTGCATGTGTTTCCGTTTCACTTACACTTGCCGCATCCGATGTATGATCCTGTCGGAAATACTGGATGGAGCTTAACGTGGAGCCGAGTGATTCCATCTTTTCCACAATCGCCATCAGCGTTTTTACACTGATATCACCTACGATGGTAAACGCGACATCACTCAGCTTTTTCAGTATGGCTTCACTTGCTGTAACTGCACTGCTGTCTGTGGCAATCACAACACCCTTCCCGCGATTGATCGAATGCATCGTATCGGCAATCAGCCTGCAATTCTTTTCATGGGAGGTCTGCGAATGCAGACGGAGGAAGTGGATTTCAGATTTGAAGGACAGGCTGTTCAAATAATCCGCATACTCCTTTGCTGTATCATTATCCACACTGATAATCAGCAGCTGTATATAGTTACTGTCAATCCATTGTGAGGAAAGATACAGATAGGTGGCAATATAATCTGTTTCCTCCGCAGGAAGCTTTAGCTCCTGATGTGCATGAATGTGTGCAACGATGCTTTGTGCGCAGTCATAATCCTCCTGCTTGGCAATGCGATACTCTGCCCGTCGAAAGCCAAGCTCCTGATTTCCGCTGCGAATGCGGCTGATGGAATTGGATACATGCAGCAGTAAGCCATACAGCAGATTTTCATTTTTACAAATCGGTTTATTCTGAAGAATCGGATACAAAAGATCATAAACCTGCTTCAGCATAACGGAACGAATCGTATTCAGATGGATACCGATTGCCGCATTGATATCCTGAATACACAGATTGATCAGCTTATCATCAATACTTTCCAGATAGCTGTCCTTTTTGCTGGTGCTGTCATTGAGGTCATACAGCAGCTCCAGCTCCTGATTCTGCTTCAGCGCAGAGAAAAATAAATATTCACCGGCAAACAGATTCAGAATGTTATCCAGCTCACTCATGCGCTCATTCACATCATAAATATCCGTTAATACCTGTGTGGAAATATCATCATAATCAATGCTGACAAACAGTGCTTCCTGCTCCAGATAGCTGCGAAATGCATGTGCACACGCCTGCTTGATTTCCGCGTGCAGATGAGGCAGGTTACCGGAATAATCCGACATGACAAAGCAGCTGAGTGCGCCCTTCGATATGCGTATGGTTTTGTCAATATGTGCAGCCTCCTGCTGGAAATATTGCATAGTCAGAACCAGCATTTCCTGAATGGACTTCTCCCGCAGACTGGGAATGTGTATCTGCATAGGGAAGCAGCGGCGGATATCTGGGTTCAGTATCATGTTTTCCGTGTTGGAGATACCCACAATCAGGGAGCGAATCGGATATTCCTTGGATGGTAGATGCAGCGGCGTATAGGATTGATTGATCATAGCGTTGTACAGGCTGGTCAGGGCGGAAAAGGACAGGCGATCCATGTGATTCAAAATGAGCATACCGTTTCTGCTTGCCTCCAGCAGTCCCTTTTTCAGATGGCTGCCATCATAATAGCCATACAGCTTGCTGAGAATTTCCTCCGGCTCCTGATCGGCATAATTCAGACAGTCAAAGACAACGATTCGCGAGCCATGAGAAAAGATTTTCTTATGCAGACAGAATTCATACATCGTCTTCGCAAAGCTGAGCTTGCCAACGCAGGGGTCACCGTATAAGAGGACATTCAATCCCTGCGGTGGATACAGCAAAGCGGATTTTGCCCGTTGAATCGGCTCAAACATACTGCTTGTATTGCGGTTTGCGAGATATTGACGGAATACATCTGCCTGTGTCTGTTCGCTTTTCTGCTCATGCTCCTCCTTCAGGTAGCTTTGAATGCTCTTTCCCTTTGGAATGACACTGGGAATATGTACATCCGGATGCTCGTTTTCCAGTGGTGTTCTGGCAAAAAACAGAGTCGGGCGTCCCTGCGTTTTAATCAATCTTCCCTCATGATGCAGCTGATTCAATAGTCTGGACACATTGGAGCGGTCCATTTGCAGATCTAGACTGATATTCAAAGCATCCCTTCCCAAACTGCCATGCTGCTGCAGCTGCTTTGCTGTATGATGGATCAGATGCTGATACACCTCTTCTTTTTTCTTATCCATATAGCCTTACCTCCTTTTTGACATTATAACAAAAATATCCGGTATTTGGTGTAAAATGGGCAGGACGCTTACACACTGTTAATCAAAATGTATTTTTTATCTGCTGTGATTGTGCAAAAACCTACGCACATATGTATAGATAGGAAGAAAAGCGGTTACTTTTCCTGTAAAAATAAAAAGAAACCGCTGATATATACGAGAAATATTGCTTTACACAGTTTATTTAATGTGTAAAAAAAACGGGAATTTTGTGTGGCGAAAACAGCGTGATACAATACACTCGAAGTTAAAACGACTGTCGAATAACCGGCAGCTGATGAAATGAGGAGGTAGAAATATGGTTGCAGTGTTATTGGTGACACATGGCGATCTGGCACAGGCACTGTTGTCAAGTGCAGCGCTGATTATGGGAGAGGCTCCGCTGATCGAAAGCCATGGTTTATATCACGGAGACAGTGTTGACAATCTGAAGGATACGATTAAGGAGGCGGTAGTCAGGTTGTCTGAGTGCTCACAGGGAGACGGCGTTTTGATCCTGACGGATTTGTTTGGAGGAAGTCCGTCCAATGCGGCAGCGAGAGCGATGCACGAGCTGCAGGATAGCGTTCGCTGTGAATGTATCACCGGGGTGAATCTTCCCATTCTTCTGGAGGTGGCAACGAGCAAGACCTTTCGGAAGCTGGAAGAGCTGAAGCAGCACGCATTAGAAGTTGGTGGGAACAGTATTCTGGATCTGAGAAATCAGTTTCAGTTATAAGCAGATTGCTGAAAGGAGATAAGTTATGCAGATTTCAATTATTCAGGCCATTCTGATTGGTACGCTTTACTATTTAACAAACAATGGGGTTCCCTGGCTGACCGGGCTGGGCAGTGTGTCCATCCGCCAGCCAATCTGTGCGGGGACGATTGTCGGACTGATTCTTGGGAAGCCGGTGGAAGGCTGTATTATGGGTGCTACGATCAATACCTTGTATCTGGGCTTCGTGAATGCGGGAGGTACGCTGCCAACCGATCCCGGAATCGGCGGGGTTGTGGGGACAGCACTTGCGCTGAGTGCCAATGCCACACCACAGGTTGCTATGTCGATTGCAGTTCCGCTTGGAGTCATGGGAACGATGGTATGGACGCTTCGTCAAACGGTGAACATCTATTTTGTACACCAGATGGATAAGTATGCAGTTACCGGTGATATTAAAAAGATGGCCTTCTGGCAGCTGGTGCCGACACAGCTGTTCGGATATGCAGTAACCATGATTCCCTGTGCGCTGCTGGTTTACTTTGGTGCTCCGGCTACACAGGGACTGCTGGACATGCTGGCAGGAAAGCCGCTTCATATTCTGAGTGTAATCGGTGGGATTCTTCCTGCTATCGGTATTGCCATGATTATCCGTATGCTGAATACAAGAAACGGAATCCTGATTTTCTTTACACTGGGATTCTTCCTGGAAACATACTCCGGACTGAGTATGCTGGTGGTATCTATTTTTGCGGCTATTGCTGCTTACTTCTATGGTGAATTGAAATTCGGAAAGGCAGGGAATGAGGAATGAGTGAACAGGTGACGGAAAGAAAGCTGACAATCAAGGATCTGAATACATCCTATTTCATGTTTGAGGTGTTTGCGCAGGCCTGCTGCAGCTATGAACGATTACAGGCACCCGGATTTTTCTCCGGTATGAAGAATGTTATCGCTAAACTATATACAGACCCTGAGGAACGTGCGGAAGCATGTCAGCGTCATATGGAGTTTTATAACTCGGAATTCGCGTTGGTAGGACCGGTCATTCTTGGTCTTACGATTGCCATGGAGGAAGAAAAGGCCTGTGGTGCAGAAATCGACGGGCTTGCGATCAGTGCGGTAAAGACCTCCCTGATGGGTCCGCTTGCAGGAATCGGAGATACCCTGCGGCAGGGAACGCTGATTCCCATCATCGGCTCCATCGCAATCTCCATTGGGCAGGAAGGAAATCTTCTGGGGCCAATCTTCTATTTCTTTGTGACGCTGGCACTGAACTTCGGCATCAGCTATACGCTGTACCGTAAGGCATATGACAAGGGGCGCGATTTCGTTGGTGAATTCTTCAGCGGGGGGAAGATGGAAAAAATCATGACAATGGTAACCGCTATGGGCTCGATCACCATCGGTGCACTTGCCGCAACAACCGTAAAGCTGACCTCTACTGCGGAAATCGCTCTGGGTGACAACAAGCTGGCAGTACAAGCTGATATATTGGATAAGGTTGTAAATAATCTGCTTCCGTTTGGTATGGTCATGCTGACATTCTATCTGATGAACAAAAAAGTAAGTGTAAACAAGGTCCTGCTCATTCTGTTTGCCATCGGAATCATCGGTGGCCTGCTGGGAATCGTCTAGGCAGGTGCAGGATATGAAGGTTCTGATTACATCCAACAGCTTTGGGAAATTTGACGAAGCTCCGCGTAAGCGTATGCTGGATTTAGGCTGGGAGCTGCTTGATAACCGCTACCATCATATTATGAGCGAGGAAGAAATGATGAACGAGGTTCCCGGTGTGGACGCAATCATACTTGGCTCTGATATCGTCAGTAAACGCGTGCTGGATAAGGCTGACAGGCTGAAAATCATATCCAGATACGGTGTGGGAATTGACAACATTGATACTGCGGAGGCTGAAAAAAGAGGTATTGCTGTAACGGTGACGAAAAACTGTAATACGGAGGCGGTGGCAGATTATACGATTGCCCTCATGCTGGCAACCCTGCGCCATGTATGCAATGTGCATTCCTCCTTGCAAAAGGGAACATGGAAAAAGGAAACCGGTCTGGATTTGTGCCATAAGACAGTCGGAGTATTCGGACTGGGCGCAATCGGCCGTCAGGTTGTAAAACGTTTAAAGGGATTTGAATGTAGGATACTAGGGTACGATATATTTGCGGATGAAGAATACTGTCAAAGGGAGGGGATCCGCCTTGTTTCTCCTCAGGAGATTTTCAAGCAGGCGGATATCATCACCCTGCATATGCCGGGCAATGCGGATGGAACGCATTTCATCACAGAACGGGAATTGGCGCTGTTGAAGCCGGAGGCTGTCATCATCAATACCGCGAGAGCTTCTCTCATTGATGAAACGGCTATGCTTCAGGCATTGCGACAAAAACGCATCTATGGCTATGGAACGGATGTCTTCGATAAAGAGCCGCATATGAATCCGGATTTCATCGGATTGGACAATGTTGTCTGTAGTCCGCATACAGCTGCCGTCAGTGTGGAGGCTGTGAATACCATGTCACATGCCGCCGTGAATCATCTGATGGAGTATTTTGGAGTAACAAAATAATAGGAGAAGCCTTATATGAAAAATATCGTTTGGACAAGAATTGATGATCGTCTGATTCACGGACAGGTCATGACACAATGGATTCAGTATACCGAGGCGAATGAGGTGCTGATCATCGATGATGGAGTCGCAAAGGATTCCTTCCTGCAGATGGTTATGAAATCCAGTGTACCCGGCAAAATCAGTTTGAAGGTATTGAGCGTCAAGGATGCGATTGGATATTTGAATGAAGATGGAACGCATGAGAAAATTATCATTCTTGTAAAGACACCGGTCGTATTGGATGAGCTGAGCGATGCCGGTGTTCGTCTGAAGAGTATCAATGTCGGAGGAATCGGCGCGAAGGCCGGAAGAAAGCCGATGTTCAAAAACATTTCTGTCAGTGAAGAGGAAAAGGAAGCCTTCCGTAATCTGTTAAACAAGGGAATCAACGTGTTCCTGCGTGTCATCGTTACAGAACCGGAAGAGGATATCGCAAAATATTTATAGAAAGGAAACGGTATACTGCCGCATATCAGAGGCGATCAGGTCGTATACCGGAGGGAACAGGATGAATGAAATTGTAGAGTTTATCGCAAGGCACAAGGTAGTCGTTATCTGCCGCGGCTTGTATGAAGCAGAGCTGGTAAAAACAATCAAAGCATTGTATGCGGGCGGTATACGTATCGTGGAGGTAACCTTTGATCAGGCAGACCCCGATGCAATAGCGAAGACATGCTGCGCAATACGGACAATCAAAGAGCATTTTCCACAGATGAAGGTGGGAAGCGGCACAGTAACCTGTGTAGAGCATGTGCTTGCGACAAAGGAGGCAGGGGGAGAATTCTGTCTGTCACCGGATGTGAATACGGAAGTGATTCAGGCGACAAAAAAAGCCGGACTGACATCCATTCCCGGCGCTATGACATCCACGGAGATTTTGCAGGCCCATCATGCCGGCGCGGATATTGTGAAAATATTCCCTGCAGGATGGCTGGGAGTATCCTATCTGAAGGATATCAAGGGGCCGATCAATCATGTGAAATTTCTTGCGGCAGCCGGTGTAAATGAGGATAACTTCAAAGACTATCTGAATGCCGGATACTGTGCCGCAGGGATCAGCGGACGCTTTATTGATCGTACCGTTATCGCTGAAGGAAACTTTGCGGAGCTGACCCGCCGGGCAAGGATATTTACCGATATTGCCAAAGCCTGCTAATCCAACCCCGCCGCATAGCTGACAGTGGCGGGGCTTTTTGGGAAATAGATGCAGTTTACTTGTGCTGTAGGTGACAAGATTCGCATATGCAGTAAGCAGGTAGGCAGTGAAGCGTAATATGGAGGATAGAATGTGCTGGAGTATCTGGCTGATAATAAAAAAGAGGATGTAAAACAATTTTCATGTAATATTTGTGCCCGTGCGCGAAGTGCGGGGAAGGGAGTTAAAAATGAAGGCTATTGTATTTGGTGCGGGGAAAATCGCCCGTGGATTTATCGGGCAGCTGCTGTATCTCAGTAAGGCGGATATCACGTTTGTGGATATTGATCAACAGCTGGTGGATCGTTTGAATAAGGATCAAAAATACCATGTGTATATTTTGGGAGATTCTTCATTGGACAGCGATGTTACAGGCTTTCAGGCTGTGCAGCTGGACGATGAAAAACGCATTGGCGCTGCTCTTATGGAGGCGGATATTGCCTTTGTTTCCGTAGGTGGGGCAAATCTGAAGTCACTGGGTGAGAAAATCGGAAGAATATATGAGGAAAACGGCATACCGAAAAAGCTGTTTAACTTTGTGACCTGTGAGAACTGGAGAAATGCAGGAGCATTTTTGTATGAGGGAATCACCACACAGCTCTCAGAAGAAAAGAAAACGGTGTTCGATCAGTATATCGGTGTGAATGAGGCAGTCATTATGCGCTCTGCAACACAGCCAAGTGATGCCCTAGCAAAGCAGGATGCAACAGGTGTATGGGTGCAGAATTACTGGTATCTACCGATCAGTGCCGAGCATTTCAAGGGAGAGCTTCCGGCGATTCAGGATACGGAGCTGATGCAAAACTTCGGAGATTTTCTAACCCAGAAAATGTATACCAATAATACAAGCAACGCCGTGATTGCCTATCATGGCTATCTGGCGGGCTATGAGCTGCTGGCACAGGCCGCAAACAGTCCCGAGGTTGCCGCCTTGCTGGATGAGGTATATGAGGAAATCAATCAGACGCTGGTGGCAGAGCTGCATGTCGATCCGCAACAGCAGAAGGCCTTTTCGGAAAAGGCAAGAGCAAAATATACAGACTGGACGATTGTCGATCGTGTAATCCGACATGGATGGGATCCGCTTCGCAAGCTGGGAGCGCAGGATCGGCTGATTGCACCGGCAAGAATGGCGCTGAACCATGGAATCTATCCCCGCGTGATGATTGAAACGATCGCAAAGGCACTGTTCTTTGATGAGGAAAGTGATGCATCTGCAAGGAAGCTGAAAGCTATGCGAAGAGAGCACGGGATTCCTTTTGTATTGCGGACGGTATGTGAACTGAATGAGCAGGAGCCGTTGTATCAGGAGGTGCTGAAGGCTGTAGACAGGATATGCAAGGAAGGGCTGGTCAAGGGACATGAGTAAGAATGTAATCATCGGAGCCGGATTAAGCGGACGGGGATATCTCAATCGTCTGCTGTATCTGTCAAAGGAAGAAACCGTTTTTTTAGACCAGGATGAGCACCTGATCCAGCAGCTGCAACACAATCCCTCGTATACGATTCGCTTCGGAAATGAGCGGGAACCGCTGAACGTGGATAATTACACAGCGTATACGATAACAGATGAGCGTGCGATAACAGCCATCGAACGCTCAGATCGCATCTTTATCAGTGTCGGAGCCGATCACGTTGCAGAATTGCTGCCCTTTTTGCAGGCGGCATTAAAGCAGCGCGCCAGGCGTTCTTTGGACATCCTTGTTGCGGAAAATGGAATACAGCCATCCTCACCGCTTGCTGTATTGCGCAGTGATCCTAGGATACATCTGAGCGAAGCTGTCATATTTTGTACAACGCTGGGACAGCGTGATTCACTGGATATCTTCAGTGAAAATCTGGATCATCTTCCATATGACAGCATTGCACTGGGGCATGAGCTTTCCTTATACGGCTTTGTACAGGAAACACATTTTTCCGATTTACTGGAGCGTAAGATTTACACATATAACTGTATCAGTGCATGTATAGCCTATCTGGGCTATGAAAAGGGATACACGGATTATGCCGAAGCTGCAAATGATGATGAAATTAGCGGGAAGATTGAGCGAATCGCAGACGTGATCAATCGTTGTATCACTGCGGTCTATAAGGTTTCCTTGCAGGAACAAAGGGAGTTTTCTAAAATGGCGATTCAAAAGTTTCAAAATCGAAATATCATAGACACCGTGGCACGCAATGTTCGTGATGTGGAAAGGAAGCTGAAGCCGGAGGAAAGAATTCGCAAGCCGTTGTCTTTGATGCAGGAACAGGGGGAATACAGCAGGGAGCTGCTGGAGGTTCTGGCAGCGGCACTTCGATATGGCATGAAAACAAAAGAGCTTTCGCAGGATAGGGAAAAGCTGGTGGAGCTGTACACACAGGGGATGTGCGAAGCGTGGAAGCAGGTGGTGCATAGCTGCTGTAAATGATATAGCTATAAGGTATCCGTTGTCATTATGGAGACTGTCGGTTCACTACAGCGAAGGACTTAAATGGAATCGTGTATTCATGCCTTTACTTGCATCAGCGTACAAAAAAACTGAAAAAGAAGAAATAAAATCCTAATCACAGGAGCTTTCTTTCTTCTTTTTTCAGCTACATAAATTATCCATTTCCAAGCTAGAGCCTATTCATGACAATTCTTTTTTCATGCTGGGAATGCTTTGCAATTTCAGCAGTGCAGAAAATCAGACAGCTGTAAAAGAGAAATTGCACACCTGTAGTAAGGAACAGGTTTTTCACAGCTGCTATCTTTTTTTCGGCTGGATAAGCAGGAAGTCTTACTTATTGTTTAGCTTTGCAGAAATATCCCGCAGCTCCAATGCGATATAAACCAGCAGAAGAAATTTCATAATATCTATAATCATACCTACCATGTCCACACAACCTCCTATTCATAAACGGGAAACAGGTCCCCTGCAGGACACTGTTTCCTTTGTCTCTTTCTAGCTAAACTTTACTATAAATAGCATGTGGTGTAAAGCTGAATTGTGTAAAGAATCAAACGGGTCTGATATTACAGACCTTCGGATTTCGAAGTAGGAAAGGCTTCTAAGGTGTGCAGACAGGATATCTCTGCTCTCATCCTACTTCCGTATCTGCCGGAAAAATCTTTCGGACTACATCCTGTAAAGCAAACAACTGCTCTCATCCTGCTTCAGTATCTGTCGAAAAAATCTTTTGAACTACATCTTGTAAAGCGAAGAAATACGATTTCTCAGGTTCTGCTGGAAGACGCTGCTACCGATTGCTTTTCTTTTTAAATACTCTTACGGATAATATATAGAAGAATAGAAGCAAGGCCGTACACCACAAAATTGCAGAAAGCAGTGTACTGGTTTTTAATGCCTCATTCAGCAGCAGTGCACGCAGTGAATCAATGATAGGAGTGATTGGCTGGTATTCTGCGAATATCTGCAATACTCTTGGCATGGTATCGATCGGGACAAAGCCAGAGCTGATGCAGGGCAGAGCTATTGCCAGAATTGAGAATGAGCCTGCCCCCTCCGGACTGTTGGCAATCATTCCGAAATATACGGATATCCAGGATAGGGTGAGAATGTACAAAGAAATAATCAGCAGTGCGGCACACCATCCGATGAAATCCGCTTCCGGTCGAAAGCCAATCAGGAATGCCACTAAGAGAATCAGCAGCGCAGTTATCATATTTCTGATAAAGGCTTCCAGAACATGCCCATTTAAAATGGAGGAGCGTTTAACGGGCATGGTGCAGAAACGCTCCATGATGCCGCTTTTTATATCCGAGCAAACGGCAATCGCTGTGGTAGCGGCACACTGTCCGAGACATTGCAGTATGATTCCGGGAACAATGTAATTCACATAGCTTGTTTCACCTGTCTGCATGGCGCCGCCAATTACGTAAGCAAACAACAGCATGGTGAGTATCGGAGCGATGATGCTCGTTAATATAGTATCGGGGTTTCGCTTGGATAAGAGCAGACATCTTCCGCTCATCGTCAGAATATCCTTTAGTGTCTGTATGGTTTTCATCGTACATCATCTCTTTCGTGAATTAGGTTTAGGAAAACATCTTCCAGATTTGGCAGCTTTTGATAAAATTTCTGGATTTTGATATCACTGGAAGAAAAAATCTGAAAAAGCTTAAAGAGTGCTTCGGCACTGCCGTCCGTATATATAATCAGCTTATGCTCCTCCACTACCGGCTTCGTCGTATAGTCCGCTGTATATGCCATGGCTGTCTCCAGCATATTGCTGTCGGGAAATTCAAATTCGACGATGCCCTGCGGCAGCAGCTTTTTTAATTCCGCAGGAGTACCCTCTGTAAGGATTCTTCCCTGATCCAGAATGGCGATATGATCTGCCAGCTGCTCCGCTTCCTCCAGATACTGCGTGGTAAGGAAAATAGTGATTCCCATGGAATTCAGCTGCTTTATGATGCTCCACATACTGTGACGGCTCTGTGGATCTAAGCCTGTGGTCGGCTCATCCAGAAAAATAATCTGCGGATTCCCGACAAGGCTCATAGCGATGTCCAGCTTTCTGCGCATACCACCGGAATAGGTGCCCACCATGCGGTTGGCAGCTTCTGTAAGAGAGAAATACTCCAGCAGCTCCTTTGCCTTTTGCTTTGGTGTCTTCAGATGATTCAGCTTTCCGATCATCACGAGATTTTCATAACCACTCAGCTTTTCATCCACGCTGGCAAACTGCCCGGTGAGACTGATCAGCTTCCGAACGGCGTCTCCCTCAGCAGCGACAGAGTGAGCGCATACGGATACTTCACCGCTATCAAAGGCCGCAAGTGTTGTCAGTATCTTAATCGTCGTTGTCTTTCCGGCTCCATTGGAACCGAGCAGACAGTAAATAGAGCCCTTTTCTATTTCTATGTTCACATCCTTTAATACCTCTGTATGACCATAGCGTTTGGTTAATCTGTGTACAGAAACAGCGAGATCTTGTGTCTTCATGTTCTATTCTCCTTTTTTATATACATTCAGAATGTATGTATTCTGGTAAAATAAAATTGCATATGCAATCTTATTTCGTAGGAATGCTTTGGACGATCGTCTGAGCGTGCTGAAGAATTTCGTCATCGATGAGGTAGATTCCCATACTGTCCAGCAGGTGCTTGGTGAGCAACAGGCGTTCCAGCAGCTCTTCCTGCGTACAGGGAACGATGGAGGGAATGAACCACACACTGGTTATCATTACAAATAGACTGGCCAGTGCCTTGGGATATTTGATATCCGGAATGGAGCCGTCCTGAATGCCCTCCAGAAACAGCTCTTCAAAAAACGGTGTGACGATCCGCAGATTGCTTTCCATATAATCCGCAAGAATCTTCGGATTCTTCAGCAGCGGAACAGACATCTGATTCAAATCGAGCTGATCCTGATTTTGCGCCTGCATTTTAATGAGCTTCTTCAGCTTTTCAAGACCACTTAACTCCTTGTCCTTACGAACTTCCTCAAATGGATTATGCTCCAGAAACATGCGGTCACTCAGCGCATCCAGCACTTCCTCCTTGGATTTGAAATGGTGGTAGAAAGCACCGCGGGTAAGTCCTCCCAGCTCTCTAACAATATCCAAAATGGTTGTTTCCTCATATCCTTTTTCCAGAAACAGCTTCATGGATACATCCAGTATTTTCTGAACCGTCTCCTCCGGATACTTATTGCGCGGCATTGTATCACTCCTTAATACATACATTGTGTATCTATAATTTAACATACACAGTGTATGTTGTCAATGCATATCCTGTCTTTTGTTTGCCTGCGTATAATTCAAAACGATAAGGAACTGTGTGCAAACGGTGCTTTACAACAAAAACCGATCAGACTGACCGGTTTTCTGCATTGTATATAATATGAGGGATCTATAACCTCTGTTCCAGCTGTCCCTGAATCTCCATCTGATAATTACGTATCACATCGCACAAAACGGCGATTTCCTCCTGTGAAATGGAAAGGGTCATAAAATCCCGGATTTTCAACAAATTCGTTTTCATGATATGAAACAGCTCGGTATGCTCCATCATAAAGCTTTCCAAAAGATTGTAGCGAATTTTCTGCTTCTTCACACAGCGGTCTAGCATACAGGTACCATGGAACAGAAACTGTATAATAATATGATTGGAAAGCGGCAGATTGCATTCTGTGCAGATATTGAGCAGTACGCGATACAGGGCTTCATTGGATTTCGCAATATTGATGGTGGGGAAAGTTGCCTGAAAGCGCTGAAAGATGTCACTGCTCTGTCGCTCGTTTTTAAAGGTCAGGCTTTTGTCATTCAAGAATGTCTTGATTTTTTTCTTTCGATTCACCACATCGCTGAGCAGTGCCAGTAAATGCATGGTTTTCTGTGAAACTACCTCACTTGTCTCATAAAGCAGCGGCAGGGATACCGGATACAAAGAGAAGGACGGGATGTTCAAAGAGGAGATGATGGACTTGTCCAGCGTTGTCAAGGGCGGCTTATCACCGACAATCAAAACACCCTTGCCGATATCAATATATTTGATCAGCTTGTAGATTTTATCGGTAAACTCGTGAAAGTCATGTGTCTGATAATAGAGATTATAATCAAAGGAAAAGAAACAGCGGCTTCCCAGAATCTGATTCAGATGCTGGGCATAATTTTCCGCAAGACGCTCTCCGTGACAGACAATCAGTGTCATGATGGTATTCTGACTGATGGATTTCAATGCATAATAGATAAAATTGCGGATATAGCTTTTATATACCTTCAGAAGGCTGATATTGAACTTGTTTTCCACTGTGCTGATCACATTGTCACTCAGCTCCTGAGAGTATGCGGTCTCCTTATAATCCAGATGCTCCAGCTGAAACTGATAGGCAAAGGTATTATCCAGCATGTGCTGAATCTGGATATACAGCTTGCTTAAAATCTGACGGTCATTCTTTAGCTTGGTTTTGGTGAACAGCGGTGTGAGTGCCTGATAGACCTTGGATTGCATTTCTATGGAGGAGGAATCCAGAAGCTTTGTCCGTGTCATCAGGACATCCTCTTTTGCCTTTTCGATAATATTTTTCAGCTTTGCGGTTATGACAATGCTTGCATTGAGCTGTGTCTGTAACAGATTTTCCAGTGTTTCACATGGCTGATCCGGATAAATATCGATGATTTCCGGAAGCAGCTGCGTCACCGTGATGCGGATATGATCCTCGAGGGAATTGTCTGCACTCTTGTTTTGAATCACATTCTTGGATATGTTTTCATGTGTGATGACAATCGGCTCGTGGTTGGTAATGACACTGGAATATAGGTTGTTGGATAGGGAATAGACAATTTCATTGCGAAGCTGAAACAGGTTATAGGTATAATCTGCGCTGAGAAAGGAAGCGATGGCATTTCCTGTTACCTTAATGCGGCAGTTCAGATTTACTGCCTCCTCCTGCAGAAAGGTCAGTACCAGCTCAATCATTTCCTTGGTGGTGCGCTCCTTCAGATTCGGATATTGCGCGATGTAGGGGGTAAGCTGTGAGAAATAGGAAAAGTTTTCCACACCCTTATCTACCAGAAAAATCATGATGGGAACCGGCTTGCCTTCATTTGTGCACAAATTGTTGAGATCATTCCAGAAGCGGTAAATATCACTCTCCTGAAACTGCGTGAAAATTTCCATGATAACCATGGAGATGCTGCGGTCAAGAAATAGCTGGCGCAGGCTTACAAGGCTTTCGGTAATCGAACGGTAATCAAAGGTGAAGCTTCTGCTTTTCTTTGGAATCCGTTTATTTTTGACAGCCAGCTCAAACAGCTTCTTGCAGAAGTATTTCTTACCGGAGCCTTTTTCCCCCTGCAGGGCAATGAGCAGCGGCTTGTTCTGGTTATAAAAGATCGCAGGGGTGATTTTACTGATTACGGGCGTCAGCGCTTCCTCATACCCGTTTCCGATGATATCCATTCCCTTTTTATAAAAGCTAGCGTCGCTTGCATCATAAACAAACAGGTTTTTCAGGCTATCCTTGCTGGGGATGACCTGCGGTATATGAGTGAAATGGTATTCACTCACGATGACATCCTTGGATAGATAAAGCGTCGGTCTGCCCTCTACTTTGATTAGGAGAAGGTCATTGAACAGCTGATTCAGTATTCTGGAAACATTGGAACGATCCAGCTTCAGATCCAGTGCGATGTCAAACGCATTGCAGCGCTCAAAGCTGAACGATTTATCCGCCAGACTTTCACTGGTATATTCCCTGACCAGGTTCATAATGGAATCGCGTCTTGTTTTTGCCATATATACCATTCCCTCCTATTTTTTAGTGTTATATTTATGCTGATAAATAACACACAAGGTAAAAAAATATTAACATAATTTGGATAAAAAGTACATACTGGATAATATTTCGGACAATATGTAAATGTTTTCAACTATAAAAGGGATGTCCTGTACAAAGGATTGCTTTTTGCTGTGACACACTACTACTTTTCGTGTCAATTTGACACTGTAATCGTTTTCAATATGATAGTAGGTGACAGCGGAATATGCGGATATAAAAAAAGCTGCAGGGAGGTGAAGCAGACAGCAACGCATGTTTGATACATAGTTATGAACTGAAAAAGAAAGGAGAACTATGAAAAAAGCAAAAGCATGGGTAATAGAGGGAAAAGATGAAGTAGCTGTACGCAAGCTGGATATCGTACGGCCCGGGGATTATGAGGTATTGTTTAAAACAGAGGTATGCTCTTTGTGTACCGTTGATCGAAGAACCTACAAGGGAACCAGAAACTACGGCTATCCGTTTCTCGGGGGACATGAGTGCAGTGGGACAATCATAGAAATTGGCAGAGGAGTTGTCAATGTAAAGCCGCAAGATAAGGCGATTTTTACCTCCGGATACTGCAATCAGTGTGAGCTGGACCGTTCCGGAAGAGGTACGCAGTGCAATCGTAAAAAAGAAATGCCAAAGCGTGCACAGCTGGACGGAAACATTCTGGGGGGAGGCTTATGTGAATATCTGGTGATACCGGCGTGGCAGATTATCCGTATGAGTGATGATGTGGATATGCGTCATGCGGCACTTACGGAGCCTCTTGCATGCTGTATTCACAGTATTCGCAAGGCGAGAATCAAATTCGGTGATACAATCGTCATTATCGGTATGGGCATCATGGGCTATTTTCATCTGAAGCTGGCACAGATGAGCGGTGCTCGTATCATCGTCAGTGAGACAGATGAAAAAAAACGCGAAACTGCCCTGCGGGAGGGGGCTGCCTATGCCCTTGATCCTACGCAGTGTGATGTTGGTGAAGCAGTGAAGAGGCTCACGGATGGCTTGGGGGCAGATGCGGTAATCAATACGATTCCTTTCAAGGAGGTGTGGCAGCAGGCCATTGATATGCTGGCGCCTTATGGCAGACTGATTGCCTACAGCTCACAGAACAGCGCTGAGTTGATCGGTGTGGATTTTGGAAAGGTACATAGCCGTGAAATAGAATTTATCGGAACGCTGAATCCGACGATTGAAGATAATCAGATGGCGGTCAAGCTGATCAGCTATCATATGATCGATATGGAAAAGGTAATTGATCGGGAATTTAGCTTTGCGCAGGGAAAAGAGGCCTTTGACTATGCGTGCAAGCCCGGCGTTTATCGCGTTATGATCAATTACGGAAAGGAAGAGAACTGATATGCTGGTAACATTAACGGAAATCCTAACAAAGGCAAAGCAGGAAAATTATGCGGTACCTGCCTGCAACATTGATAATGAGCATAATCTGCGCGCCGCAATCGAGGCCGCGGAAGAAATGAATTCCAGTATTATCCTGAATACGACACCGGTTGCGAATCCTGATCTGGTGAGCTTTGGACATCTGGCAACAGATCTTGCCAGACGTTCCTGTGTAAAGGTTGCACTGAATCTGGATCACGGAAAGAGCTTTGAGGATTGTCTGCTCGGTATCCGTGCAGGCTACACCTCCATCATGATTGACCGCTCCCTTCTGCCCTTTGAGGAGAATGTCAGGGAGGTTAAGGAAATGGTACGCATCTGTCATGCGCTGGGAATCAGTGTGGAGGCAGAGCTTGGCCATGTAGGGGTCGGAGAGCAGTATCATACGGATGGTCATCAGGCGTTTACCCGTGTAGAGGAGGCTGTAGCGTTTGTAGAACAGACAGGCGTCGATGCGCTAGCTGTCGCAATCGGTACGGCACACGGTGTATACAAAGGAAAGCCAGAGCTGCATTTTGATCTTCTGCAGGAGTTGAAGGAGGCACTTAAAATACCGCTGGTTCTTCATGGCGGCAGCGGCACCGGAGATGAAAATCTGGCACGCTGTGCAAAAGAGGGAATCAATAAAATCAATCTGTCCAATGATTTGAAACGCAGTGCGATTGAAAATCTGATCAAGGAGGATTTGAGCGGTAATGCCGTATATCAGCTCTATCCGCTGCTTGCACAGGGCTTTAAAAATAAAATCAAGCACTATATCCGACTGTTTGGCTGTGAGGGCAGGTAGTATAGGACATGCACCAGTGAAGGAAATCACACGGTGTGAGAACAGAAGCTATAGAAGGGAAGCGTGGTGCAGTCACATAGCCTACGGTATCAATATCGCGTATATCCTGAAAGCATATAGCGTGCATTTGATGGTATGCGTAATCTGACTGCATCAGGACGGCTATGCATAAGAAAGGCTTGAAACACGATAATAAAAAGCACGGCATGGAGACGATTTGAGCGTCTATGATGAATATGCGGATGTACACGGACATGAATGTTGAATTGCATATTGAAAGGCTTGTAAAGGAACGTTCAGAAATACATAGACAGATAAAGAAGTATGTGAGAGGAGGAGATTGCTTATGAAGCTATTGGTGACATCAAAGTCTTTTGGTAAGCTGCGTGATGAGCCGATTCGCCGATTAAAGGAAGCAGGCTTTACGGTGTTTTTAAATGAGAAGGGCAGACTGCTCAGCGAAGAGGAAATGGTGGAGGCCATTCAGGGAATGGACGCTGTTATTTTGGGGACGGAGGTTTTTAACCGCAATGTGATCGACCATGCGGATAATCTGAAAATCGTGTCGCGATACGGTGTGGGGCTGGATAAAATCGATGTGGACTATCTGGAGGAAAAGGGGATTGCATTGCGAATTGCACGCTTTGCGAATACCAATTCCGTTGCGGATCACACAGTGGGGCTCATGCTATCACTCTGTCACAATATCACACGCAGCGATGCCAATATCCGTGCTCATGTGTGGAAAAAGCCGGTTGCGAAGGATTTGTACCAAAGTACGGTTGGTATACTGGGACTGGGAGCCATTGGCAAGGCAGTTGCACGAAGATTAAAGGGCTTTGATTGTAAAATACTTGCGTTTGACAGTGTTTATGACGAAGAATTTGTGAAGGAATACGGCATACAAAAGGCAGCTGTGGATGAAATCTTAAGAACTGCTGATTTCCTGACGCTGCATCTTCCCGCACTTCCGGAGTTCTCTCCGCTATTGGATGCGGAAGCCTTTTTAAAGCTGAAGAAGGATGCAGTCATCATCAATACGGCCCGGGCAAAGCTGATTGATCAAAATGCTTTGTATGAGGCATTGAAAAACGGACAGCTTTATGGCTATGGAAGTGATGTACATTTCATGGAGCCCGGCTTTGACGAAGAACTGATCGCCAGTGAGAAAACTGTACTGACACCACACATCGCCGCTAGCAGCGCTGGTGCAATTCAGCGCATGTCGGATATCGCTGTCGAGAATGTGCTGGAATATTTCGGATCGTAGAAAACGAAGAGGACAGCACGCGTTCATGCATAATAAAAAGTATGTACTGCCTGGCGGATGTTACTACTGTATAAGCGAGCAGAATGTGCTCGTCAGGGCATGAACCGCGCGTGGTGCAGCGCTCGAAAACGAAGAGCTATCTTGGGACTGCATAAGAGAAGGAGAGAAGAGGGCTATGAAGATTGATGAAAAGCTGGAAAAGCTGAAGCAGTTTGATACACCGTCCATCACGAATGTGGTGGCAACCTATCCGGATAAGGAATACTGTCTGGGGCTTTATCATCCATGGCAGGGGAAATGGTATACGGATGAACGTGCAAGGGTTATGTATCCAGAGCTGGGAAGAACCGTGGGGTATGCGATTACCTGTACGTATGGTCTACCAGATTCCAATTACAACCGATTGAAATTCGGTGATGTACTAAAGGCTGTGGCTGCGGTGGGAAAACCGGTGGTACTGATTGTGAAGCAGGATATGCCGGAGGAAATCAAATGCCGCAACGGACTGCTTGGCGGAAACATGATGACGGCACTGCGCTCTGCCGGCTGTGTCGGTGTGATCAGTGACGGTCCCAGCAGGGATGTGGATGAGATACGGCCTTTGCAAATGCAGTATGTATTAAGCGGAGTAACAGCGGGACATGGAAAATGGGCGGTGCAGTCCATCAATACCGGAGTAGAGGTTTTCGGTATGCAGGTATGTCCCGGCGAAATCATTCATATGGATGAAAACGGTGCTGTGAAGTTTCCGGCAGCTGCCATCGATCAGGTGATTGAGAAGGCGACGTACCTTCAGCAATTTGAAGAAAACAGACAACGGAGGATGAGGGAAACCGATGATGTAGAGGAACTGATTAAAATCATGTCCGGTTTCTATGATTAGCCTATGGAAAATTTTATCTATGACATACCGACAACGGTATATTTCGGAAAGGGACAGCTGCATCAGCTGGAGAGAATCATCAGGGAATATGGAAAACGGGTTCTTCTTGTATACGGAGGGGGAAGCATCAAACGAAACGGCATCTATGATGAAGTCGTTTTGCAGCTGCAAAAGGCGGGAAGAGAATATGTTGAATTAGGAGGAGTGGAGCCCAATCCATCACTGTATACCGTGGAAAAGGGCGTGGCTGTATGCCGCAGAGAACAGGTAGATGTGATTGTGGCAATTGGCGGAGGAAGTGCGATTGATTGTGCGAAGGTTGTTTCCGCAGCTGTTTGCAGTGATCAAACACCATGGGAGCTGGTGCTTCATCCCAAGGAGATCAAGCGGGCATTACCTGTCATCGCGGTGCTGACGATTGCGGCTACCGGCAGTGAAATGGACCATATCGCCGTTATTACAAATCCGGAAACGAAGGAGAAAATCGGTACGCGCAATCCGCTGCTTCGACCAAAAGCGGCAATCCTTGATCCGACCTTCACCTTCAGCGTCAGTGCGTATCAGACTGCCTGTGGTGTTGCGGATATTATGAGCCATACAATGGAATCCTATTTCGCAAGAGAGGAAGCTGAGCTGCAGGATCGCTTTGCGGAAGGGATTTTGAAGGTATGTATCAAATATGGGCCAATCGTTTTGCAGGAGCCTACGCATTATGAGGCACGAGCGAATCTCATGTGGGCGGCAAGCTGGGCAATCAACGATATGCTGAAGCTTGGGCATATGACACAGTGGAGCGTACATCCAATGGAACATCCGCTCAGTGCTTTTTATTCCGTTACGCATGGAGAGGGACTGGCAATTCTGACACCGCATTGGATGGAGTATGTATTGAGTGAGGATACGGTGGATAAGTTTGCACGCTTCGCCAGGGAAATCTGGCAGGTGGAGGAAAAGGATGTGTGGGATATGGCGCGAGAGGGAATCGAGCGGCTGCGTGGCTTTTATGAACAGCTGCATCTGCGCTCATCCTTAGGGGAGCTGGGCATTGATGAAACACACCTTGATGCCATGGCTATGGATGCCGCAAGACAGACAGTGAACGGCTATGTGTCATTGTCCGCTGAGGATGTGAAGAATATCTATCGAAACAGCTTGTAAAGTGTTTTATAATAAGGGCAGGGAAAGGAGATAAGGATGCACGATGTGTCCTTACAGGTTATCGTATGAAAATTGTAGTATTGGATGGGTATACGGAAAATCCGGGAGATCTTGATTGGAACGGGTTTGCGGAACTGGGTGAGGTGACGGTGTATGATCGCAGTGAGGAAGCACAGGCAGCTGAGCGAATTCAGGATGCAGACGCTGTGATCGTAAATAAGGTGCGCATGACAAGAGAGCTTATGGAAGCACATCCCAAACTGCGCTATATCGGCGTGCTGGCAACGGGATATGATGTAGTGGACATAGAGGCTGCAAGGGATCTCCATATTGCGGTTACCAATGTTCCGGGATATGGTACGGATACGGTTGCACAGTATGCAATCGCACTCCTCTTGGAGGTAACGTCCAGAATCGGTCACCATGCGGCTCGTGTAAAAGAAGGGGAATGGGCGCGCAATGCGGACTGGTGCTTTTGGGAATACCCTTTGCTGGAGCTGTCCGGCAGAACGATGGGGATCATCGGTTATGGACGAATTGGCAGAAGGGTCGGAGAAATTGCCCAGGCATTGGGAATGAAGATATTGTTTCATGATGCCTTTGCCCAGGAGGACGGCAGCGGTGAAAAGGTATCGCTTGTCGAGCTGCTGCAGCGAAGTGATGTTGTAAGCCTGCATTGTCCACTTACGAAGGAGAATGATTCGCTGATAAACAAAAAGACGCTGGCGATGATGAAGTCGCATGCAATTCTAATTAACAATGCCAGAGGTAAGCTCATCAATGAATGTGATCTTGCGCAGGCATTGCAGGATGGTACGATTTATGCGGCTGCACTGGATGTAGTGAGAGAAGAACCGATTCGCAGTGATAATCCGCTGCTGGAATGTGATAACTGCCTGATTACTCCCCACATCTCGTGGGCCAGCAAAGAGGCGAGAAGCAGAATCATGGATACTGCCGCTGAAAATCTGGCAGAGTTTCTACGTGGAAATACGCAGAATCGGATTGTGTAAATACGTTAGTATATTGAATAAATCATTGCTTATGAAAACATAGCAGTGATTTTTTTAATTAAGTCATTCGCTTGCTCAAAGCTTTACTGCTTTTCCATGCCATCTTAAGCTAATTTTTTATAAAAAGTGGTTATTCATTTTTGATCATAATTATTATTAGCCATCTTATGATTGATGTTTGCAGTGTTTTTCTTAAGAGTAAATATAAAAATAGGAAATGTATGCTTTTCTGTATTGATCAGTTTATACATTTTCTTATTATATCTTGTTGCTCATTCTATATTTTATTTAAAGATATATTTAATGTACATATTTTGGTTACTCTGTTAGCTGTGTTAGTTTTAATAAAGCCTGTAAGTATTTTTATTACATTATTTTTTAAAAGTATCTTTAAAAATGAAAAAGATAGGCATGAAATTAAAAATTGGCAGATACATAGGATATTTGGAAAGGTTCATAATATTTTTACTGTGTCTTTTTGATTCTATTTCAACCATCGGTTTTATTCTAGCAGCAAAAACATTGGTAAGATATAAGGATATCAATACTAATGAAGACAATTTCAAGAAAAATATCTCATTGGAACATTGCTAAGTACGATAGGTGCCTTATGTTGTTTTGCATTGGTAAAATATAGCGAACGATTTTAAATGGATTTTTTGCTATGTATATCATTCCAGATTGTCTTATTAGGAAATGCATCAACTGTGCTTCTCTTAACTATAAGCAAAGAAGCCCTCCATACAGACAGATCACACAATAGAGCAGGACTTCCTGTAAGCTAAAATCATGAATAAACTATTTTTACTGTTTGATATTTAAACGTGGACATGAAAGCAAAAATATAACAGAGAGATTCACAAAAGATATCTTACAATAGTAAAACTTAATGTATAGTAACCGGGTGAAAAACTATTTCAGATTTCACTCTTTTTTCTATTTTCATAATATCTGCAGCATGTCCAAAAAAAGCTGCTTGATTTTAGAAAATATGCTCTTTTTTCGTGTCATATTCGTGCAATGTAATACACACTACAGATTCAATACTGTGCTATTTTATGCCGAAAATAACACAGTGACAGTATGTAACCGCTTTTATGCTGTAGTTTTCTGGCTTTCTATGTCGTTTTATATGAAAACAAGTCGATAAAATGGAAAAACAGCTATGAAAAAAGTGTGACACACTAGCCTTAAAATCGATCGTTTGACATCGAAAGCGTTTTCAATATGATGGGTAGTGTAAGGCAGCGGAAGCTATGCTGCAGGATGTGAAAGAAAGGGATTGAGAGTCAGGTGATAAATTTGAAAAAAACCGCAGTGATCAATATTACAAGCTTCGGCAGGGAATTTCCGGAGCATCTTCAAGAATTGGAAGAACGTGTGGGGCCGGTCGATAAAATGCTGCTGCGTGCAGATATGGATGGGAAAACACTGGCACAGCAGTTAAAGGGATATACCTATGTACTGCTTGGGAATTATCCAACCTTCGATGAAGAGTTTTTCTCCAGGAATACAGATGTAAAGCTGATCGCCCGTCATGGTATCGGCTTCAACAATGTAGATCTGGAAAGCTCGAGAAAGTATGGGGTGTATGTAACCCATATTCAAAACTATGTAGAGCTGGATGCTGTTGCAGAGCAGGCGGCAGCGCTTCTTATGGCCGTATCAAAAAATGTGGTGATTGCCAATCAAAAGGTACATCAGGGTGACTGGAATAAGGATCGTCAGGAAATCATGGGCTTTCAGCTGCGGGGGAAAACCTGCGGGGTGATTGGCTGCGGACATATCGGTACACGCTTTGCGACCATCATGAAATATGGATTTCAAAACCGCATACTGGCATATGATCCGTACGCGGACAGGGAAAGCGTGATGGCAGAGGGGATTCAGCTCTGTGATTTGGACACGTTGCTGAGAGAATCGGACTTTATCAGTCTGCATGCAAATCTGAGCGAAGACAGCAAGCACCTCATCAATGCACAAGCACTGGCAAAAATGAAGGACAACGCCATCCTCATCAATACGGGGCGCGGAGGCCTTGTGGATGAAACAGCCTTACTGTGCGCATTGCAAAGTGGAAAGCTGTTCGGCTATGGCGCAGATGTTGCAGCACAGGAGCCGATGACGGCTGATAATCCGCTGCTTACATGTGAGCGGGTAACCATCACACCGCATTCCGCCATCTATAACTACACCTGCATGAAGAACATGAACCGCAAGGTCATGGAAGACATCTACTGCATGCAAAGAGGGGAACGACCGGTGGAAATCATCAATGGTTTATAGAAAGGATACGTATATGAACAGACAGGACACAATACAAAAGATTAAAGAGGAAAAAATAGTCGTCATTACAAGGGGGATTTATGGTGAGGATCTGATGAAGCTGGCAGAGGCTCTGTTCCAGGGTGGCATCCGCTGCTTTGAAATTACTTACGATCCAGCTGATCCCAATACCTGCATACGGGTGAAAGAGAATATTCAACAGCTGCATGAGCGCTTTGGTGATGCGCTGTATCTGGGCATCGGCACTGTGCTGACCAAAGAACAGGTACACAACGCCAAGGAGGCCGGCGCCAGATTTATCGTTTCTCCCAACTTTGATGAGGAAATTGTCAAGGAAACACTGGCTCTGGACATGGTCTCCATGCCGGGCTGTATGTCACCGACGGAAATTGTTGCGGCAGATAAAGCCGGAGCTGATTTCATCAAGTTGTTTCCGGCAGGAACACTGGGCTTAAAATACTGCAAGGATATCTATGCGCCGCTGCACCATGTTAACTACATCGCAACCGTAGGTGTTACAGAGGAAACATTTGTACAATATCTTGATCTGGGCTTTGCCGGAGCAGGCATCAGCTCCCAGCTGGTAGATAAGAAATGCCGCGAAGAAGGCAATTATGAAGAACTGACAAGACGGGCACAGCGATTTGTGGAAATCGCAAAGCAATAGTAGAAAGAAGGAAAACTATTATGGAAAACTTAAAATTGACAAGAATTGACTTTCGACTGATTCATGGGCAGGTTATGACTCGCTGGGTCGCAAAATATGAAATCGAAAGCATCGTTGTAATCGATGATCGCTCCGCAAAGAGTCCGATTCTGAAAAAGATTCTGCTGGGCGCTGCGCCAAGCGGCGTCAAGGTTATCGTTTGGAATGTCGCTGAGGCTGCGGAAAAATGGAAGGCAGGAGAATTTCCAAAAAGCAACCTGTTGATTCTGTTTAAAAATACATCGCAGGCAAAGGCAGCGTGGGAGACAGGCATCACATTCCCTTCTTTGCAGGTTGGCGGTATCGAAGGCTCCGGTGATAAGAAGAATATTTATAAAAATGTAGTTATGTCGAAAACGGAAGCGGAGGAGCTGAACGTATTGTATCAGGGCGGCGTAGATGTGTTTATGCAGCCGATCCCGGAAGATAATCCGTATCCGTTCAAGGATGCTCTGGCGAAATTCTAGCCGGGTATTCAATAGTATTCGATCACATGGAGGTGATGATCATATCATAGGTGTTTTACAAGAGTAACGTATGTAGTAGATGAATTGACAATGAAAAGGAGGAAATTTCATGGTACAAGCATTGTTAATGGGGCTGCTTGCACTGCTCAACGGTATTCAGGGACCATATCACTGGTACTTTTTCCGTGAGCCGGTAATGGCAGGATTTTGGGTAGGTCTGATTTACGGTGATCCCGTACAGGGAACGATCATCGGAGCAACGATCAACGTTTCTTACATGGGCTGGATTTCTGCAGGAGGAGCAAATGCCTCTGACTTATACTGGGCAGGTCTGCTTGGTACATTTGTAGCAATACAGGGCGGTATGTCCATTGACACGTCCGTAGCGTTTGCGGTTCCTATTGGTTTATTAGGTAACTATGTGCATGTCGCATACATGACAATCGCATCCTTGTGGCCGGTGAAAATGGATGCTCTCGCTGCCAAGGGAAACTGGCGCGGCATCCGCAGAATTCAATTCCTGGGTGGTCCGGCAATCGTTCTGGTATTGCGTGCACTTCCGGTATTCCTGATTGCATTATATGGAAGTGAATATATTCAGACACTAATCAACAGTATTCCAACATGGGCAATGAACGGTCTGGGCGCAGTAGGGAAGATGCTGCCGGCATTAGGTATGTCCATGCTGATGAAGTTTATGTACAAAAAAGCACTGCTTCCATTCTTCGTGCTGGGCTTTGGTATTGCGGCTTATTCCGGCATGACCGATTTGCTGCTGTATGCACTGGTTGGTGTATGTCTGGCAGTTATTCTGATTAAGATTGGTTTCAACAACGACACAGAACAGGAAGGGGCTGAGTAATCATGGCAGAAAAACATTCACTAACAAAACGCGATGTCCAGAAAACAGCCTTCTTCTGGCACATGACAAGTCATATGACCTATAACTATCAGCGATTACAGGCAGGCTGTCTGGCATGGATCATGGGTCCGATTTTTGAAAAGCTGTATCCGAATGATCAGGAAAAGATGGTGGAAGGTCTGGAACGCCACATGCTGTATTTCAACACAGAGCCACGCTGGGGAGCTGTCCTTCCCGGTATGGTAGTCGCATTGGAGGAAGGTCTTGCCAATGATGACTCCGGTGATATGGATGCCAGCATCATCGCAGAAATTAAAACCGCCCTGATGGGACCTTTGGCAGGAATCGGAGATACGGTCTGGGCAGGTTTGATCAAGCCAATCATCCTGAGTGTTACGCTGGGATGGGCGATGCAGGGCTACGTTTGGGGTGCCTGGGCATATGGGATCGGCGTTACACTGCTGGACTTTGCTATCACCTACTTCATGTTCATGCGCGGCTATCAGCTGGGTATGGATTCCATTGACCGTTTCCTGGAAAGCGGCTTTGTTAAGAAAATTACCACCTTCCTTGGTATTGTCGGGCTGTTCTGTCTGGGTGCCATGATTGTAAAATACGTCAGCATCGGTGCAGTTCTGGAAATCGAAATGAAGACCGGAACGCTGAAGCTTGGTGAAATCATGAATAAGATATTCCCTTGCTTCCTGCCTCTTGTGACAACGCTGTTTGCATACTGGCTGCAGGTAAAGGGAAAGAAAATCACAACCGTACTGATCGTTCTGTTTATCATCGGCTTCATCGGTGGTGCAGTCGGATTGCTTGGCTAACAGTTTCATGAAAGAAACCTTACGGGTTTCTTTCATATTCTCAGGGAACAGCTTTTCGGAATAATGCACCTTGGTAATGATTGAAAGCCTGTAAACGTGTCCTACATGACGGATTTCAGGAACCGCTGGGAACATAACATTACCAAGGCAGCATGCTTTTCTTAACCATGATTTCAAAGGAATAATCCTGTGAAGATGATTCCTTCAGGACATAGCAATGACGTTATAGGAAAAGATTGCGCAGGAGGATACCTGTCGTATGGTATGCAGTTTGATAGGAATTCCTGCCGATCCTTTCTGCTATGTCTGGCATAAACAGTATTTCTAACAACGAGAAAGGGTAATACAGTATGATAAAGATTTTAATTGTAACGCATGGCCCTCTGGCACAGGCACTGAAGGAAAGCTCTGCTATGTTCTTCGGCAGCATGTCGAATGATGTGGAAACCATAGGTCTGTATCCAACGGATAATCCGGAGGATTTGAAGGAAGCCATTTGTGAAAAGGTAGAGGCAATCGATACCGGCGACGGTGTGATGGTGTTTGTGGATATCTTTGCAGGCTCTCCGTTCAATATGACGGCTGTGGCGATTGATGAATTGAAGGAAGCACACAAGCTGCAATGCTATACCGGTGTCAATATGCCGTTTTTGATGGAGGCACTTTCCAGCTGTAATTCCATGGAGCTGGATCAGCTTACCGCCCACCTGGCAGATGTTGCCAAGGATACGATTGTAAATCTGCGCAAGGCGCTGGATATCTAGCAATTCCTATTGAGGTGATAGAATGGTGACTGGATGGATGCTGTCCACAGGGACAGATACAAAAGGAAGAAGACTGCTGTATATCAAAAAGAAACATGCGTATTATCTTCTCCCGCAACATAGGGAGTTTGCGATTACTCTGTGGAAACATGCGGAAATCAATGCCATTTCCATCAGCATTATTTTAGGGTATTTCCTGTTTCACAGTATCGCAGGCACAGCACTGCTGGCACTTGCGCTGTATGTGCTCATGCTGCTTGTGATGAATAAAAAATTACTGCCCTCCCTGCATCGGGTGCAAGGAAAAAATATCACTTGGCGCAAAGAGAAACCAGCCAAGGCAGGCAACAGCATGCTGCTGGCGGTACTGCTTTTGATGATCGGGGCCGGACTGTTTCTCTGTCTGGCGCTGGAACAGACGCAGAATACGATGGAAACTGTTACAGCGGCACTCGGAGGCTGCATTGCCCTGTTTACAGGAGTGCGGCAGCTGTATAAAAATAAAACGATAGGAAAGTGAGGCTTACATGATGTTGGCAGAAACAATTTGCAGAATTAAAAAGACAGGTTTGATGGGAATTGTACGTGTAGATACCATTGAACGCGGAATAGAAATCGCACAGGGCTGTATTGACGGCGGTGTGGATGTGCTGGAAATCAGCTATACGAACAACAATGCAGGAGAGGTGATTCGTGCCTTGAAGGAAACCTTCGCAGATCAGCTGCTGGTCGGAGCCGGTACGGTGCTTGATCCGACGACAGCCCGTCTGGCGATTATGGACGGCGCGGAATTCATCATTGCTCCAACCTTCAACAAAGAGGTGCAGGAAATGGCAAATCTATATCAGATTCCCTATGCACCGGGCTGTACAAGCTATACGGAAATGATCGAAGCCTTAAAGGCGGGAGCGTCCTTTATTAAGGCCTTCCCGATTTCCAATTACTACGGGCCGGATCTTGCCAAGGTGTTTAAGGTGCCTTGTCCGCAGATTCCGATTCTGGCAAGCGGCGGAGCGAATTTCGATAATCTGCATACCTGGTTTGAAAACGGTGTGGACAGTGTAGGGCTTGGCGGTTTGTTGACAAAGGGAAGCAGTGCAGATATCGCTGAAAATGCGAAAAAGCTGCGCGCCATCGTGGAGGAGAGCAGAAAGGAACGTACTGCATGAGCAGGGGAGTCATACTGGTAACGCCACGGGGATATGCGGCTTATGGCGCACAGGCGGCGAAGCGTCTGGAGGCTTTGGGCTATGAAATGAACATCAATACGACAGGCAAGCCGCTTCCAAGAGAGACATTTGTGGAGTATGCGAAAAACAGTACCGGTATCATCGTCGGTGTGGATGAGCTGGACGGTGCACTGCTGAAGGAATGCAGGCAGCTCAAGGCCGTTGTGAAATTCGGTGTGGGGACAGACAATATTGACCTGAAAACCGCAGAGGCCTGTGGAATTAAGGTGGGACGCTGTGTCGGCTCCAATTCCAATGCGGTGGCGGAGCTGACCATCGGCATGCTGTTTGCGGCAGCCAAGCATCTGGTATCCAGCAATGTGCAGGTACGGGAAGGCGGCTGGAACAAGCCAACCGGCCGTGAGCTGACAAAAAAGACGATGGGAATCATCGGCTTCGGAAATATCGGCCGGCATGTAGCCCGCATGGCACAAGGAATCGGGATGCAGGTGCTTGCCTATGATGTATTTGATATCGCACAGGATGTACTGGATACCTATGCTGCTAAGCAGTGCAGTATCGAGGAGATTTTAAAGACTGCCGACTTTATATCCATTCATACACCGCTTAATGATGAAACAAGAAATATGATTTCGGATGCACAGTTTGACATGATGAAGGAAACAGCTGTTATCGTCAATGCGGCGCGTGGCGGTATCATTGATGAACGGGCGCTGTATACTGCATTGAAAAACAAGAAAATCTATGCAGCGGCAAGTGATGTATTCACAAGTGAGCCGCCGGTTCAGGAGGACTGGGTACAGGAGCTGCTTCATATGGACAACTTCATCCTGACACCGCATATTGGATCGCGTACGGTGGAAGCGGAATCCAATACGGTAGAAATGGCAACCGATAACCTGATCAGGCTGTTGGAAGAAGCATAGCGCATACGTAGGAATGAAAATGCGTATGCATGGCATTTGATGCAGCACAGCACAGGATAAGGAAGCAACAGCAGCATCTCTGCTTGCACAGCAGTATTTTCATGCATACAGAGGCTGAAAAAGAGAGGAAGCCGTACAAGCCGATGGATGTCAATTCGGACGCTGGAAAAAGCGAAAGGAACTGTATTCATGGGATTGAAAACGGTTTGCACAGGAAACAGGAAAGTGTGTGGACAACACGGAAAGAAGGGACGCATTTGAAGGCTATGATTATGGGAGCCGGACGAATCGGAAGAGGCTTTGTCAGCGAACTGCTGCATGCCAATGGCGTGGAAATCACGTATTTCGATGCCAGTCCGGCAATGGTTGAGAAACTGAATGAAAAAAAGGAATATACAATTCATGTACTTGGAGCGGAAGAGCTGAATACACATATGGAAGATGTAACAGCGCATCTGTTTTATGATATCGATGCGCTAAGCAGCTGCTGGAAGGAAGCCGATTTTCTGTTCACGGCATGCGGTGGGAAAAACATGGGCAATGTTGGTGAAACACTGGCAAGGGCATTTAAAAAGCTGGTGGAAGAGAATGCAGTACATACCTCCAACATTGTTACGTGTGAAAACTGGATCGATCCGGCAAAGGATGTAAAGGAAGCCATCCTGACCAATCTGAATGAAGAGGAGCGCAAGCTGTTTGAGGAATATGTCGGGGTTAGTGAATCCGTTATCATGTGCACGGGAACAGGAGCACCCGACCCGGATAAGGTGACCAACGAAATGGATACCTGGGTACAGAATATGCGCTATCTGCCAATCGACAGAGACCGTCTGAAGGGAGAGCTTCCAGTATGGCAGTATGTGGAATTTGTACAGGACTTCGGTGATCTGTTAAAACAGAAAATTTATACCAACAATACCAGCGTTGCGACTGTTTCCTATCTGGGAAAGCTGAAGGGACTGACCTATGTGGCTGAATCCGCTAACGACCCGGAAATCGAGCCGATCCTGGATCAGGTATATGAGGAAATCAATTATGCACTGATTCACGGTATGGGAATCAATGAAGAAAGTCAAATCAAATTCTCCAAAACAGCGAAGGCAAAATATACGGATCGTGCCATTGTCGATCTGGTTACACGGATTGCCAGAGATCCGATTCGTAAGCTTGGCCCCCAGGATCGCTTCATCGGACCGATGCGCATTGCATTATCTGCCGGTATCAAGCCGAAGGCGATTGCCCTCGGTGCTGCCGCTGCACTTTATTTTGACAATCCTGAGGATCGGGATGCACTGCGTCTGAAGGAGATTCGGGAAACAAAGGGTATCGATTATATCCTGAAAACAATTTCTGAAATCGATCCTCAGGGAGAAATTGCGCAGCTGATCAAAGAGGCTGTGGAGGAGCTGAAGAAAAAAGGCTGGATCAGGGAAGGAGAAGCTGCATGAAAAAGGCCGTTGTCATTGGAGCCGGACAAACCGGGCGTGGGTATGTGACCCGCTTTCTGTTTCAAAGAGATTATGAAATCACCTTTATCGACAAGAAGGAAGAGCTTGTCCGCATGCTGGATGAGGATCGTGCCTTCTGTATTCACTTCTACAAAAAAGACCGCACACCGATTTATGTAAACGGCTTTCAAGCAGCCTTTACGTATTCCAAAGAAGCGGATCAGGCCATACGGGAGGCAGATTTCATCGTGACCTCCACCGGGGAACAAAACCTGGGTGATGTGGCACAGCAGGTTAAGGCCGGCATGTGTGGAAAACAGAAGAAAACCGTTTTTCTGACTGCGGAAAACGGCATCAATCCCGCAAAGGTACTGCGTACGCATTTAAAAGACGCCGGCGTAGAGGGCGATTATACGGTAACACAGACGGCTGTTTTCTGTTCAACAGTCAGTATACACGACACCCGCCTGGATATTCTGTCCATGAACGAGGCGTACTTCCCATATGATGCGGATGAGCTGGACGAGCTGGACTTTGAAGGAGCCGTTCCTGTGCATGACTTTGAAAAATTCTTCAAACGTAAAATCTATACGTATAACTGTCTGGCAGGACTGATATCCTATTGCGGGTATATCAAGGGCTATGAGGTATACGGCGATGCGGCGTGTGATCCGGATATTGATGCACTCATGATGCGTTTGATGGAGGAGCTGAACCCGGCATTACAGGATTACTTCCAGATTACAAAAGAGGATCAGGAGGCCTTCACCAATCGTGCGCTTGCGAAGTTCCGTGATAAGAGCATTCTGGATTACAATATCAAAAACGGTCGTGCCCCTGCAAGGAAGCTGGGACCAACGGAACGCATCATGTCACCGATGAAGATTTTGCTGGATCATGACATGGATCCGCGTATTCTGGAATTTGTTGCGGCAGCGGCACTTGTTTACTGGGATGAACTGCAGGGAAAAACAGAGCCGAAAATGGATAAGGATCTGATTACGACCTTCTGTGAAATCAATTCTCTGGAGGGAAATGAGCCGGTGGTTGAGCATGTAAAGCATTACCTGTATGAAATCAAAAAGAACAGAGACAACATCTGCATCATGCAGATTCTGTTTGGATAATATGCGCTGTGTTCCCAATGACAGGAAGCTTTTGGTAAGCGCATCCCTGTCGTGTGCAGACCTGCTGCATCTGTATGATTCCATCGTACAGATCAATGCTTCAGATATTGATTTTGTGCATTATGATGTCGTGGACGGCTGCTTTAATAATTGCTTTGTATTCGGTGATCTGATTTTGGAGAAGATACGTCCCATCTGTGAGAAGCCGATTGAGGTGCATCTGGCTGTGGAAAATGTACGTCCCTACATTGTGCCTTTTGCTAGAGCAGGTGCTGATTATATCGCCGTGCATTATGAAATCGACGATGATCTGGAAGAAATCTTTGCACTGATTCGCTCGGCAGGCTGCCGTCCGATTCTGGCAATGCGCAGTGATACCGCAGTGCCTGCGGATTTTGTAAAGCTGGCAGCACAGGTGGACTGGATTTTAAAGCTGACGGTACAGCCGGGCTATGCCGGTCAAACGATGCGCAGTGAAGCGATTGAGCACATCCGATGCATGAAAGAGAGCATCGTGGAAAATCGAATTCCCTGTCGTATTCAGGCAGATGGCAACATCCATGCTGGTACTATACCGCAGGTCATTGCCGCCGGTGCCAGCATACTGACGGGAGGAACCAGCGGATTATTCAAAGGGGACGCAGCTTTACAGGAAAATCTGCAAAGGATGAAGGAGGCGGCGCTATGATGCTATGTCCGAGTATGATGTGTGCGGATTATGCCCATCTGGAGGATGAAATCCATGCACTGGAGAAAGCCGGAGCTGATATTTTCCATTGTGATGTGATGGATGGAAGCTTTGTACCAAACATCACGATGGGGCTGCTGGATGTGAAAGCGGTCCGGGCACTGACAAAACGTATGGTGGATGTACACCTGATGATCAGCCATCCGGCGGAAAAAATCGACTGGTTTCTGGATGCCGGGGCAGATTTGATCTATATTCATCCTGAGGCAGAGCCGCAGGCTATGAAAACCCTGATGTATATTCGCTCCAAAGGCAGACTTGCCGGACTTGCCATCAATCCGGACACCAGTCTCAGCTATGTGAAGGAGCTGCTTCCTCATTGTGACTACGTCCTGATCATGAGCGTGTTTCCAGGCTTTGCCGGACAATCCTTTATCAAAAGTGTGGATGCCAAAATTCGTGAGCTGATTGCGTGCAAGACGGTATACGGCTATCAGCTCGTACTCGATGGTGCATGCTCTCCTGCTGTGATTCAGGAATATCATGCGTTGGGGGTTGACGGCTTCGTGCTTGGAACGAGTGCATTATTTAAGGGGAAGGGCAGCTATGCGGAAAACATGAACAAGCTGCGCTCCCTATAATCATAAGGAACTGTAATGACGTTTACACGGGATGTATGCGCCTGATTCGATAGGGAAACGTACGGATTGTTAGGGTCTGGATCCGTGAAAATCAGGTTGCAGTATACATCCCTTTTCCTATGTTCAGATGGCGATTGCCAGGAGGTTGAAATGAAACGTGCTATATGGATGAATGAACGGGACAATGTTGTCGTTTTGATAGAAGCCTTTAAGAAGAATGAGGTATGCAGCTATACCGATGCACGGGGTGAGGAGCATAGCTTTGTCATAAAAGAGGATATTCCCATCTATCATAAGGCAGCACTTTGTGAGATACACAGGGGAGAACAGATTATCAAATACGGGGAATGTATCGGAATAGCGAGCGCTGCGATTGCACAGGGGATGCATGTGCATGTGCATAATGCTTGCTCTTACGAAAAGAAAGAAGGGGTAGAATGCTAGAAAGACAATATAGAAAAACAGGCAGGCTGCTTCTTTGCTATATTGCACAGCGCTTGCAAAGAAAAGGAGGCAGCGATGAAATTTACAGGCTATCGAAGAAGTGACGGCCGTATCGGCATCCGCAATCATGTGCTGATATTGCCTGCCAGCATCTGTGCCAGCGATGTGGCGCGACAGGTGATGCAGCAGGTACAGGGTACGGTCAGCTTCCATAATCAGCTGGGCTGCTCACAGACACCGATTGATCAGGCATGTACACTGCGGACAATGGCCGGTATGGCTGCGAATCCGAATGTATATGGAACGATTGTAATCTCTCTGGGCTGTGAAAACTGTCAGATGGAGCTGGTTACAAAGGTAATCAAAAGCCGCTGTGATAAGCCGCTGGAAACCTTTATCATTCAGGCGTGCGGCGGAACACTGCGCACGGTGGAACAGGCGGTTCGCTGTGCACGGGCGATGGTGAGTGAGGCAAGCAGGATGCAGCGGGAAGAGGCGGATGTTTCAGAGCTGATGCTGGCGATGGAGTGTGGAGGCTCCGATCCCACAAGTGGTCTTGCGGCAAATCCACTGCTCGGTGAGGTGGCGGATAGAATCGTTGCCAAAGGAGGCACTGCGGTGTTATCGGAAACCACCGAATTCATCGGAGCGGAAAAGCTGCTTGCCAGACGGGCTGTAAATGCAGAGGTATCCGCACAGATACTGGACATCGTACGTCATTATGAGGATGCCATGCTGTGTGTGCATGATGATGTACGCAGGCGAAATCCTTCTCCGGGAAATCAGGCAGGCGGCATCACCACGCTGGAGGAAAAATCTCTGGGCTGTATTTATAAAGCGGGACATGCACCGATACAGGCAGTGTATGATTATGCACAGCCCATTCATCATAAGGGACTTGTCATTATGGATACCCCGGGCAACGATCCCATCAGTATGAGCGGCATGGCTGCCGGTGGCTGTCAGCTGATTCTATTCACCACAGGACGCGGCACTCCTACCGGAAATCCGATCGTCCCCGTAATCAAGGTGTCCGCAAATCGTGAAACAGCGGAAAGCATGAAGGATAATCTGGATTTCGATGCAAGCCCGCTCATCTATGGGGATAAAACGATGGAGGAGCTGCGGGATGCTCTCCTGAAGGAGCTTGCAGAGGTCGCAAGCGGCAAGCTGACACGCAGTGAGATTCTGGGCTATTATGAGACAGCGATTGCCCGCGTCGGCAGATACATAAGGAATGCGGGGAGTAAACAAGAGCAGGTGGAGACATACTATTATTGATTCTGAGGGTTTGTAAAATACAGATGATATGTACAAAATGTCAGGTTCTCAACTGGTTCTCCGGAATCATGAAAATTTTTTCAAAACCATATTGACTTCAAAAGTGAATGTCTTTATAATGTATTAAAATATCAATTTTTAATCGGGAAAGTTTATAAAAAATTGAATATGGAAAAGGAGATGTGAAAATGGCATATTATTTTAATGAACCTTCACGTACATTCAGTGAATATCTGATAGTTCCAGGATATTCCTCCGCAGAATGTACCCCAGCAAACGTTTCTTTAAAAACACCACTGGTAAAATTTAGAAAAGGCAAGGAAGAGCCGGAGCTTTCCTTGAATATACCGATGGTTTCCGCAATCATGCAGTCTGTTTCAGGCGAAAAGATGGCATGTGCACTGGCTAGAGAGGGAGGCATTTCCTTCATCTACGGTTCTCAGACGATTGAGAATGAGGCTGCCATGGTTCGCCGTGTAAAGGCGACAAAGGCAGGCTTTGTATACAGTGATTCCAATATCCGTCCGGATGCTACGCTGCAGGATGTACTGGATCTGAAGGAAGAAACAGGACATGCGACCATGGCGGTTACCGAAGACGGTACACCGGAGGGAAAGCTGCTCGGTATTATCACAAGCAGAGATTATCGTACCTCCCGTATGGATCCATCTACAAGAGTAGCGGATTTCATGACACCGTTTGAAAAGCTGATCTATGGTAATGAGGGCTGCACGCTGAGCGAGGCAAACGATATGATTTGGGAGCACAAGCTGAACCAGCTGCCGATCATTGATGAGAACCAGCATTTGAAGGCATTCGTATTCCGCAAGGATTATGATTCCCACAAGGAGCATCCAAATGAGCTGCTGGATGATCAGAAGCGCTATATTGTCGGTGCAGGTATCAATACCCGGGATTACGAAGAACGTATCCCTGCCTTGATTGAAGCCGGTGCAGATGTTCTGTGCATTGATTCCAGTGAGGGCTTCAGCGAATGGCAGGCACGTACATTGAAATGGGTTCGTGAGAAATACGGAGACAGCGTGAAGGTCGGTGCCGGTAATGTCGTGGATGCGGAGGGCTTCCGTTTCCTTGCCGAAGCAGGCGCAGACTTTGTTAAAATCGGAATCGGCGGTGGATCTATCTGTATCACCCGTGAACAGAAGGGAATCGGCCGCGGACAGGCAACGGCAACCATTGATGTTGCGAAAGCGCGTGATGAATATTATAAGGAAACGGGAATCTATGTTCCAATCTGCAGTGATGGCGGTATTGTTCATGACTATCACATTACCCTGGCGCTTGCCATGGGCGCAGACTTTGTCATGCTGGGAAGATATTTCTCCAGATTTGAAGAATCTCCAACCAAGAAGGTTACGATCAACGGTACCTACATGAAGGAATACTGGGGAGAAGGAAGCGCACGTGCCAGAAACTGGCAGCGCTACGACATGGGCGGAAGCAAAAAGCTCTCCTTCGTAGAAGGTGTTGACTCCTATGTTCCATATGCAGGGGCCTTAAAGGATAATGTCGATCTGACCCTGAGCAAGGTGAAGCATACCATGTGCAACTGCGGAACATTGACGATTGAGGAACTGCAGAAAAATGCCAAAATCACACTCGTGTCTTCTACAAGTATCGTAGAAGGCGGGGCACATGATGTTGTTGTGAAGGACAACACACTGGATGCCAAAGTAAAATAAATTTTCCAATATATATAAGGAAAGCGGAATGGAAGAAAATCCATGCCGCTTTTTTGGCTTTTCCTATAGTCTTGTGAGTAGGCTGATATATATTGAAAACAATATGCAGATATCCTGCAAAAGGAATCCATAGCAAAGGAAGTAGCATCAGAAATTTCAAGAGGGAAAATTAAAGCTTAGCTTCAACGATAGAAATGCTATGAGAACTTATGAGCGAATCCAAATTCATCGGAACAACAGAATGAAATAACGCTTATAGAATTAAGCAGATCTATGACAGGATTTCCTTATCCTCCAGCAGCTGCTTCATAAAAGAAAACACAAGGTGATGTGGACGGAGATAATATAACCTGCACGCTCTATTTTGTAAAACGACTTCATAGAAAAGCAGGAACATAAAAGGATCGTATTTTACTTAGAAAGGGATACTTAAAGTAAGAAAACCGTTATTCCCGAATATACCTGAATAACGGTTTTTTTGTTCATGAAGAATTGTCAGTCCCTCTGCTTAATGATTTTCGCCGGAACTCCGACAGCCGTCGCATGTGCTGGTATATCGGTAAGTACGACAGCACCCGCTCCGATGACTGCATCCTCGCCAATAGTGACAGCGGGAGACAGGGTGCTTCCGATACCGAGGAATGCTCTGCTTTCCACGCTGCAATGGCCTGCCATGGCGCAATTTGGTGACATATTGACAAAATCCTTTACAACACAGTCATGCTCGACAATAGCTCCTGTATTGATGATGCATCCTGTTCCGATACGTGCCAAGGTATGGATGACCGCATTTGCCAATATGGTACTGCCACAGTTCACTTGAGCAGTCGGACTGATGATTGCCGAGGGATGGATGATGGTAGCTATGGGAATACCATATTCCTCTAATATCTGCAAGCGGATCTGACGAAGACGATTATCCCCTGTTGCGACAATCACCTCGTCATAGGCATGGAACAGCTTTGCATGGATGACGTTTTCCTCCATCATCACGCGATGTTGTGCAAACAGGCGTATTTTCTGCGTGGTGATGCCCATGAGATCAATTTGCCCATACATCTGCATCGCCTGTGCACAATCCAGTGTGACCACCGCCTGATCACTCGCTCCCCAGATCAGTAATCGTTTCATAGCATTACCGCAAGCAGATGGCATCTGTAAAATTTAGCGGAATGCCTTCCAGAATTTCTTCAGCCATATGGATGCGGTGGGCTTCCAGCAGCGTGATCGGGGAATGTGCATCGAAGCCATACAGAACCTTACAGCCATAGGATGCTACGATATCCCAGAATTCACGGAACGGATATGGGTAGCGTTCAACATTCAGCCATGGCTTGTCGGAAAACCGATAGGTCTTCTTCCCATAATGAAAACCGTTCAGATTGATTTCCAGTGGAATATCATGCAGGATGCTTGCTCTGGCGATGCGGTGAGCCGCTTCCACGCATTCTTCGGTATACAGTCTTCTTCCCAGCATGAAATAATCCGGATGTGCCACATAGGTGATGATGCCAAGCTCCAGTGCGTCCTCAATCTGTTTTACATACGTCAAAACATCCTTGTTGCTGCAATAGCAGTCATACTCATAACCGATTTCTCGGCAATGCTGTCCCAGAATCATGTAATCACATTCCTGCTTCATCTGCATCAGAAATTCCACATGGTCATTCATGTACTCCACCTCATAGCCAACCTTGATCTTGATTTTGTCCTGAAATCCCTTTTGCAGATTCCGAATCGTATCCAGGTATTCGTTTTTCTGTTCATAGAGCATACGGCAGGCAGGCAGATGCATTTCCGGATAAGGGATATGTTCACTAAAGCCCAGTAGGGTAAGCCCAGCATCGATTGCACTGTGGATATACTGGATATCCAATCCTTCCGCATGTCCGCAGCGTGCAGTGTGTGTATGAAGATTAAATTTCTGTTTGTTCATAAGAGAACCTCCTTTTCTATTGTGTAACGGAAAACATGTGCTTACCAATTACATAGGCACCACTCCCTTTCGCGGAAAACAAAAAAGCACATTCCAACAGGAACGTGCTTACACGCGGTGCCATCCTGATTCGCACGACAAAAAAAGGTGCGCATCTTGATTGGGAGATAACGTCTCCAAACGAAATCATCTACTAAAGCTTCAATGATCCTACTCAACAAGCGTAATCCATGACTTCCAATGCCCTCATCTTTCACCATCATGAGTTCGCTAACCATCTTTCATCACTTAATCTTGTATCGCTGTAATTACCTTTATTATAAAAACGGAATTGGGAAATGTCAATATGCTACTGAGAGTTTCGGCAGGAAAAAGCTGAAAGCTGCTTACTATTCATCGCCATGGCATAAGGAAAATCTAAAGACGGAAGAATTGAAAAGAAACATTAGGGAAAGGTGTATAGCAGCTATGCTATCTTCTATATTGTATAGACACTCTCAGAATTTGCCCGATCATGAGTTATGATTCCTGCTGGTAAGGGGCAGCGTACAGCATTTGGTACACATCGCCCTGCGTATACTTCGTTCTGTGTGCATTTTCGTAAAAAGATATTAGGGAGAGAACAGTTGCCCTGCATTGCATATAGGAAGGGAGCCTTCACAATTTGCGCATTTCATGGATTAAAATAATGGCACAAAATCAGGAATCGAAGTTCTGTACGCTGCATAGCGAATAAAAAGGATATTCCTAATAAGAAATATCCGGTTATCTAGCAATGCTGTCCTCTCTTTGCAAGCAGCTGTTGCTGCTTCTTTGTCAGCTGCTGCAAAAAATTCGTATAGCTCTTTTCCATGAGCTCCTCCATCAGTTCTTCAGATGCCAGCTCATAGCGTACACTGATCCAATGTACCTTATTCATATAGTAGCCTTCCGTTATAAATGCATACTCCTCCCGATACCAGGCTCCCTCCTGCGGTGGAAGCTTCAGCGTCAGAATCCTCTCCTGTTGCTTATTGTACCCCAGCATAGCAAACATTTTATCAAAGAGAAGAAATCGAAATGCATCCCATTCCAGCTTGAAATCCATCTCTACACCAGGCTTTGCCTGCAATGTGGTCTTGATACCTTCCGCATCCATTAGCCCGCAATACCTTCCCTCTTCCAGCAGCGGCAGGTTTCCAGACGTTTTCCACCATCTCCCTGTTTTTCATCATAGGCAAATGCCTTCGCAAGCTCACATGGAAACGTTTCGCACTCCCCACAGTGCTGGAGCTGTTTTTCTTCCACACAGCGCTTGACAGGACAGCTCTCTCCCCAAAACGGTTTTTGTATATGCAGACAGCCGGCACAGCCCATCTGCTCTTTGTATGCACAGCTTCCGCATTTGATGCCACAACGTGATTCGATCATAATCCGCACTCCCTTTCTTTATGAAATATATACCTGATTATATAACAAGCAGTGCTATCTGTATTGTAAAAAACCGCCATACATGCGGCGGTTATTCTTACAAGCTTCAAGAACAGCAGCTGTGTCTGTTTCTTCCGCTGTTCTTTGCCTGATACAGTGCGGTATCTGCCATGGTGATCGAGGTTTCCAAATCAAAGTCTTCATCATTATCGAACAGAGAATATCCGATGGATATCGTAGCCAGGGAAGAAACAGGAGAGGTGGCATGCTCGATGTGAGCCAGCTTTAAATCCTCATAGACCTTTGTCAGATAACCTTCGATTTCATCCTTTCCTGCATTGACACACAGACAGATGAATTCATCACCGCCATAGCGTGCCGCAAAGAAGCGGGAATCACCGTTTTCATCCAGACACAGGGCAACCCTGCGCAAAAGCTCATCTCCCTTGTAATGCCCATACAGGTCATTGAATTCCTTGAAATAATCCACATCGACCAGGATGATTCCGATTGCATTGACATCGGGATTTTTCTGCATGATATCGCACAGCGTGTTGAAGTAGCTGCGATTAAACAAACCGGTAAGGCCATCGATTTTCACACGTGCCTCCAGAACATTCTTCTCCTGAACGATGCGCTCCTGTTCCTCCAGCATATGCTCCATCAGGATCTTTTCCTTCATGCTTTCCGCCTTTGTTTTATTGGTGACATCCACCACCATTTTCTGCAGCAGGTAATACTGTTTATAGGAATTGATGAGCGTATCCTCCATATGGAACACCTCAGCGAAATTGATCCAGCTAAGATGCAGCTGAAGCTGCTGCTCAATATCATCCTCCAGACAGATTTCTCCCATATATTGCAGAAACTGCTCACAGCGCTTCTTATCCTTTATTTTCAGCAGGATGTCGAAGATATCATTATAGAAAGAAAAATACATGCTGCGGTTTAGATGATGGTGCAGATTGGCAGCTGCGAAGTAATCCGCAATTTTCTGTATCTCGTCACCTCGGTGAAAGGCATCCGCAAGATACAGCTCACAAAGCAGTATCACATGCAGCCGTAGTCCCTCTGCATGCTCCTCATGCAGCTGCGAAGCATAGGTGTCGAAGATGTTTACAGCCTCATTTAACTGATCGTTTTGAATGTAGAGCTCCACCAGATTGAGAATGACAATCAGCTGTGCATGATCGATCAGAGGCGTCTGCTGTTTCAGGAATACCTCATAGGCATTGCGGATATAGCGCAGTGCTTCCGCTGTATCGTTTTTCTGCATAAACAGGACGCAGAGATTATTGAGAATCACCATCTGCTCGTGCAGATTATTCTGCTCCAATGCAATATGATAGGCATTCATATAATATTGAACAGCGCTGATTTCATCGAAGTGAGAGTTGTAATACAATCCTGCAATCGTATAGCACATGAGCAAAAGCTCATCATAATGGTGCTCTTGAGAACAGGAAATCGCCTCATGCAGGTGCTGCAGACAGATATCCTGCTGTCTGGTAAGAATATAGTAATCCGCAAGATAGGCGTGCGCGAACGCCTGGGCATAGCGGTCCTGCTGCTGGTTTCCCAGATTCAAAAGCTTTACGGAGCACTGATACTCCTGTTCCATATCAAAGTTTTTGGACCTTTTTATGATATCCATGAGATCCTGCATGGTTTCTTTTATCGTATTCATGTCATACTCCCTTGCTGTTGTAGCCTGTATTCTCATTATACTATAAATGCTGTATGAAAAACACGGAAAACAACAGGTTCTATCAGTTTCTCATCGAATCCTTTAGAATTGTGATTTTTTTCGCAAAAAGTGAAATTTCGTTTACGAAAAAGGCTCTTGGTGGTATAATAAAGCCGATACATAAGGAGGAATTTTACTATGGCCAAAAGAACTGTAAAAGATTTAGATGTTGCTGGAAAACGTGTCATCGTACGCTGCGATTTCAACGTTCCTAGAAAAGATGGCAAGATTACAAACGACAACCGTATTATTCAGGCTCTGCCAACCATCAAATATTTAGTGGAAAACAACGCGAAGATTATCCTGATGTCCCACCTTGGAAAGGTTAAGACTGAGGAAGATAAGGCAAAGAACGATCTGCACTGTGTTGCTGAGCGTCTGAATGAGCTGGTTGATACGAAGGTTACATTCGTTCCGGTTACACGTGGTGAAGAACTGGAAAACGCAGTTGCTGCACTGCATGACGGAGAAATCGTCGTAATGCAGAATACTCGTTATGAAAAAGGCGAAAGCAAAAATGATCCGGAGCTGGCTGCTTACTGGGCTAAGCTGGGTGATTTGTTCGTAGAGGATGCATTCGGTAGTGTACACCGTGCACACGCTTCTACTGCAGGTATCGCATCTATTCTGCCAAATGCGTTAGGCTTCCTGGTAGAAAAAGAAGTGAAGATGCTGGGTGCTGCTGTGGATACTCCAGAGCGTCCATTTGTTGCAATCATCGGTGGTGCAAAGGTATCCGATAAGATTGCTGTTGTAGACAACCTGCTGAAAAAGGCTGACAAGGTCCTGATCGGTGGCGGTATGGCCTACACCTTCCTGAAGGCTATGGGCTGCAATGTTGGTAAGTCACTTGTAGAAGAAGACAAGGTAGAGCTTGCTAAGGAATACATCGAAAAAGCAGAGGGCAAGCTGATTCTGCCTGTTGATCACGTATGTGCTGATAAATTTGCAGAGGATGCAAACACGGTAATTGCTGACAATGACAGCATTCCAGCAGACTACATGGGTCTGGATATCGGTCCGAAATCTATCGAGCTGTACAAGGAAGCACTTGCGGGTGCAAAAACCGTTGTATGGAACGGCCCAATGGGTGTATTTGAAATGGCACCGTTTGCAAAGGGTACGCTGGAAGTATGTACTGCTATTTCTGAGCTGCCAGGAGCTACGACTGTTATCGGTGGCGGAGATAGTGCTGCTGCTGCAATCCAGCTTGGATTCGCAGAAAAATTCTCTCACATTTCCACTGGTGGCGGAGCTTCCCTGGAATACATGGAAGGCAAGGTACTGCCTGGAATCGCTGTAATCGCAGATAAATAATAAAAAACGAAAATAGGAGAACGAGACATGAGAAAACCAATTATTGTTGGAAACTGGAAAATGAACAAAACCATGAAGGAAACAAAGGGATTCATGGAAGCTGTAGATGCTGCAGCAGCAAGTGAAAATGCTGTATTCGGTATTGGTGCTCCTTACACTGCACTGTCTGCTGCTGTTGCAGGTGCGAAAAATCTGGTAATCGCTGCAGAAAACTGCCACTGGGAAGACAGTGGTGCCTTCACTGGTGAAATTTCTGTACCTATGCTGCAGGAGGTTGGTGTTACACACTGTATCATCGGACACTCTGAGCGTCGTGAAATGTTCAATGACACAGATGAGACAGTAAACAAAAAGGCAAAACGTCTGATCGATGCCGGAATTACACCAATTCTGTGTATTGGTGAAACAGAAGCTCAGTATGATGCTGGAGATTCTGAGAAAGTTATTCGTGATCAGTTAACTGGTTCTCTTGCGGATATGTGTCCAAAATGTGTTGGAAACATGGTAATCGCTTATGAGCCAATCTGGGCAATCGGAACAGGAAAGAGCGCTTCAGTGGAAATTGCAGAAAACTGCTGCCGTATCGTTCGTGATCAGGTACGTGTTATGTATGGTGACGAGGCTGCTGAAAATGTTCGTGTTCAGTATGGTGGATCTGTAAAGCCTAACAACATCGTTGAATACATGGCTCAGCCGGATATCGATGGTGCTCTGATTGGCGGGGCTAGTCTGAAAGCAGACAGCTTCATCGAAATCATTGAGAAAACAAAGTAATTTACAGGTAGACTCTATTTGTAAATACATATACTAAAAAAATACGTCCGATATCATAATGGACGTATTTTTTACTGTGCTCTACGTTTTTTCTTATGGTATATGCAGGCGGCTAGGAATCAGATATTAGCATTCCAACCGATTCTTGCTGTTATTATGCTGCTTAAATGAGTATAGTGGGATGAATATGCAATGCAATGTTATTCATGAATCGGAATGATGGGATTCACTTTCTTAATTTTGCGTGCTTCGATATAGGTAAACAGCCAGAACGATAGCATTACAACGATTCCCGGCATCACCAGCTGTATAAGGGAGGGCATCTTAAAAGCAGCATACTTCCATATGAAGGAAGTGTTCGTGGTTAAATGCCAAATGCAGCTGTCTCATTCTGAAATGATAGAAAAGCGCACATCTTTTCGATATCGTATGCGTAGGATATCTTAAATTTTTGTTATATTTAACTACATGTCTTGCGTATGCACCTATTTTGTTTTACAATAAGGCAACAAGGTGGTGAGCGTATGAAGAAGAAAAAGAATATGGGAATCCGCATTCTCTGTGCATTGATTTTTATGGGTGTCTGCGGGTCCGTCATGTTTGCAATCTACTCGTTATCGGCAGAGGATGGACAGCTGTCCAATGCACGAAGTGAAGTGGTAACGGAAAAAATCAAGGAACAGGTGAATACAAAGCTGGAAACCACAGAAGAGGGGATTGCATTAAGCGAACGCATCAAGTACTTCGTCATTCTGCATTCTCCCTATGGCAGTGACTGGAATGCCAATGTCAGAAAGCTGGCTCACTTCTCCATATACTTTACGTTGGCAGCCGGCGTCTATATCACCTTGGCAATTCTGGGAGTAAACAAATTCTGGCGGTTTCTGTTTACCGTCGGTATCTGCTTCTGTTTTGCATTCGGTGATGAATATCATCAGAAATTCACCGGACGAACGTCTTCCATGAGTGATGTATATCTGGATACGTTTGGGGCATTGGTATCCACCTGTATCTGGACGATGATTTCCGTCATATACAGTGGGATTCACCTATTGGTGAACAAGGCCTATGGGGATGCTTAGTTCTTACAGTATTGAAAGATGACGACGGTCATCTTTTCTTTTCCCTTCCGGCTATTGTATAATGAAGCAGAAAAGAGAGGGCTTTGGATATGTATACGATTTTAATTATAGAGGATGATGAGGCGATCTGCAAGGAGCTGCAGATGCTGCTGGAGAAACAGGGATATGAAGCGGTATGCTGGAATCTGCAGGAGGATATCAAAGAGCTTGTGAAAACACTCGATCCCCACATTATTCTGCTGGATATCAATCTGCCGCAGATGGATGGCTTTACCATTTGTTCACAGCTGCGAAGCTTTTCCAAGGTTCCCATCATATTTGTGACAAGCCGGAATACCGATATGGATGAGCTGTGCAGTATGCAGATGGGCGGGGATGATTTTATTACCAAGCCATACAATACCAGTATTCTTCTTGCCCGTATTGCGGCACTGCTGAAGCGTTCCTACGAATGGAAGGATCAGAATCTGACACACAATGGTGTTACATTGGATGTTGCTATGAGTCGGGTAGGCTATCAAAATAACGCAAGAGAGCTGACAAAGAATGAGGTGAAAATTCTGCATTATATGTTTCAGCATAAAGGGGAAATCATTCCGCGAGAGGATTTGATTGACTACCTATGGGATAATAAGCTGTTTATTGATGACAATGCACTCAGTGTCAACGTCACCAGAATCCGCAATAAACTGCGTGAGCTGGGAGTGGAGGATTTCATTGTGACCCGCCATCGGCAGGGGTATCAGATATGAAGCTACATGAATATCTGGAGGATCATGGAATTCTCATGGCTGCGATTCTTCTGATTTCACTGCTGCAGTGTGTACTGCTGGTTTCTCTGGGGCTGTCCGCAGGGCTGGCTGCCTTGCTGAGCGGTATGTGGCTGTTGTTTTTCTCTGCTTATTTCTCACAGGACTATCTTCGCAAAAACAGACGCAGAAAAGAGCTGTGTGCAAGCATTGAATCAATGGAGAAGCGCTATCTCATGCATGAGGTGCTGCCAAAGAAAGCAAGTCATGAGGAGGGCTTTTACCGCTGGCTGCTCTATCTGGGAAACAAGGCAATGCTGGAGGAAATCAGCACAGTACAGCGCTCGCGAAGGGAATATCAGGAATATGTCGAGCAGTGGGTTCATGAGATTAAAACACCGATTGCAGCGATGAAGCTGTCCATTGAGAATCAGCAGGGGGATCGAAAGCGGCAGCTGTTTCAGCAGCTGGAGCGGGTGGAGCATTATGTGGAGCAGGCATTGTTTTATGCAAGAAGTGAATCCGTGGAAAAGGATTTTCGGATCCAGCAGATATCGCTGTCTTCCTGCATTCAGGAAGCCCTGCTGCAATGCAAGTATCTTTGTACACAGGCAGCAATATCCATTCGTTTTCCAGAGGAGGATGCAATGGTGTATGCAGATGAAAAATGGCTGATTTTCCTATTGAATCAGCTGATTGAAAATGCGGTGAAATATAAGCGAAAGGATGGTGCGCTTCTGTGTCTTGAAATACAAAGGGAACCGCAGTGTGTACGTCTGATTGTACGGGATAACGGTATCGGTATCCCTCCGCATGATTTACCTAGGATTTTTGATAAGGGCTTTACTGGAGATAACGGAAGACTGGTTCATTCGCATTCCACAGGCATTGGTCTGTATTTATGCAAAAAGCTCTGTACATCCCTGCAAATCGGTCTGCATGCGGATTCTGATGGCGAGGGAACCGCCATGTGCCTGGAGTTTCATCATGTGTAAAGTTACAGAACTGTCATCTTCTCGTAAGGAAATCTCCTACACTTATCCGGCCTTCTTCTGTATACTTCAGGTAGAGAGGACGTGAAGTATATGCGTGTTGTTACAGTTTCCCACGTGGAAAAATATTATGGAAATCAGGGGAATATCACAAAAGCCTTGAATGATATATCCTTTGCAGTTGAAAAACAGGAGTTTACAGCGGTTATGGGGGCGAGCGGCAGTGGGAAAACCACCCTGCTGAATGTCATTTCCACCATCGATACTGTAAGTGCAGGAGATATAGAGATCAACGGAAGCAGTATTTGTGAGCTGCGGGAAAACGAGCTGGCAGAATTTCGGAAACGGGAGCTGGGGTTTATTTTTCAGGATTTTAATCTTCTGGATACTTTGACCCTGCAGGAAAATATCGCATTGCCATTGACACTTTTAAAGAAAAGGGCGGGCCAGATTGACGAACAGATAAACGCATTGGCAGAAATTCTCCAGATTCAGGATATTCTGGAAAAATATCCGTATCAGGTAAGCGGCGGTCAGCGTCAGCGGTGCGCCTGTGCAAGGGCGATGATTCATGATCCGAGTCTGATTCTGGCAGATGAGCCAACGGGAGCGCTGGATTCCCATTCCTCCTACCTGCTTATGGAACAGTTTCAAAGAATGAATACAGAGCTTCAGGCAACGATTCTGATGGTTACGCATGACGCATTTTCAGCATCCTATGCAAAGCGTGTTCTGTTTTTGAAGGATGGAACTATCTTTAATGAGATCTATCGCGGCTCCCTGACAAGAAAGGCATTCTTTCAGAAAATACTGGATGTAATGCAGCTGCTGGGTGGTGATGTGCATGCTGTACGCTAAACTTGCACTTCGCAATCTGAAACGCAGTCTCAAGGAATACAGTATTTATGTATTTACAGTGACGATTACGATGACACTGCTCTATGCGTTTTTTGCGATTGCCTTTTCCGGTGAAATGCAGGATCTGGTAACGACCTATGACAATATCAAAAGTGTTATGATTATGGTCAGTGTTCTGGTAACGCTGATTATTGCCTGGCTGATTTATTATATATCGAATTTTATTTTGCAGAAGCGAAGCCGAGAATTCGGAATGTATCTGCTGCTGGGAATGAAACGCTCACAGGTCAGCCGCATGTTTCTGTTTGAACAGCTGGCTCTTGGGGCTGTCGGATTTTTGATCGGCTGTGTGCTCGGTATCTTCGTCTATGAATTACTGCACGCTATGCTGCTGAATATTTTTGATTATGAATATGCATTTCAGCTCTCCTTCTCCTGGAACGCATGTGGTGCTGCATTTCTCTGCTTTCTGAGTATCTACCTGCTGGAGCTGATCAGGGAAGGAATCGCTTTAAAAAAGCAGAGCATTCATACCATGCTGTATAATGCGAGCAGGAATGAGAAAACAGCGAAGGGCTCTCGTTTATCCGTATTCTACTTCCTGGCAGCTATCCTTCTGGCAGTAGCCGGATTGTATATGACACAGCAGTATCTGAGAAGTATGATAAACGGCCAGAGCTTAGATTCTATGCTGCTCATGCTGGGAGTATTTGCTATTGTCGTATCCATCTATCTGTTCTTTTATGGCATATCGGCAGTGCTTGGGATTTTTCTGGACCGGCATAGAAAAATGAAATATAAGGGAAACTGCATGTATCTGTACGGACAGATTGCAGGCCGCTTGCGCTCCAATCGAACCGTGCTTGCTACACTGTCTTTACTGACTCTGCTGACCTTGCTCTTTCTGTGCATTGCATTGAAATTCAATGAGGTGAAGGAGCTGAGTAATGCACGCTTTGTACCATTTGATATCATGGCAAGCAGCAGCACGAAGCTCAATATGAAATCAATTGAAGGCTATTTGCAGGAACATAAGATTTCGTATCAGTCAGCGGATATCCGCTACTATCAGCGTGAGGAACGTGATGACTTCTATTCTGTAGTAAAGGGGAAAAGCTATTTTACCGAGGATGAAAAGCATTCGGTTTATATGAAGCAAAGCGATTTTAATAAGCTTCGCTCCTTGAAAGGATTACCAGCCGTAACGCTGGGGGCTGATGAGTATATGATAGTCTGCGCAGCAGATATCAAGGATATCCTGCAGGAATATGGTGCACAGCATACTCTGAATCTGCAGGGGAAGCGTCTGCAGCTACGTGATGTGGATGATACGGAATATGGGCAGACACAGAACAGCGGCTATTATCTTGTCGTTGCAGATGCGTATGTCAAGCAAGCCAAGCCGTATTTTCGAGAATGGGTGGCGAATACCAATCCTGAGACTGAGGTGTCCTGGTATCAGGATACGGTCAATCAGTTTTTTGACGATAACAAGGAGCAGGTGGGGGACAGCTATTACAGCTATGCCTCTTATCGTGTGAAGGCGAAATGGTTTGAGGAAAATGCTGTGGGTTTTGTCAGTATCTGCTTCTCTTTGTTTTATCTGTCGTTTATCTTCATCTGTATCAGTGCAACCATACTCGCAGTGCAGCAGCTTTCCGATGCTCACCGGCAGCGGTATTCCTATGCAATGCTGCATAAAATGGGGGTGAATCAAAGACAGCTGCATGCATTGCTGGCTAAGCAGATTGCGGTTTATTTCATCATTCCGCTGGTGCTTCCAATCGTGTATCTGCTACCGATTATCCGCATGCTGGATGAGCTATTCGAGATGACATATGCCAGTGCGGATATGTATATTTATCTGGGTGGAAGTATGCTGTTCTTCCTTGTCGTTTACGGCTGTTATTATGTGATGGCATATCTTGGCTGCAAGAGGAATATCGATCAGATGTAAACAGAAACAGGGATTCCTATGACAGGAATCCCATTTCAGGTAAAAAATGTGGGACAAGACGGTTTATGCAGCTGATAAAACTCCCTGCTGACCTGCTTGGGTGACATTTATGAAACTTGTAATTCCTTCAAAATATGATATACTAACACTATTCTATTGGAGGAATGTTTATGGATATTCGTGGTTTTTTTGCTGATCTAATCTATATACTGCCTGCTGTTGCGATTGCACTTTCCGTGCATGAATTCGCACATGCATTTGTTTCCTATAAGCTGGGTGATATCTCCCAGAAGGAACGCGGCAGACTTACCTTAAATCCCCTCAAGCATCTGGATCCGTTTGGTACCCTGTCTCTGATTTTCTTTGGCTTTGGATGGGCGAAGCCGGTACAGGTTGATCCCTATTTCTACCGTAACAAAAAGGATGGTATGATCTGGACGGCAATGGCAGGTCCGCTGATGAATTTCATTGTCGGCTTTCTGATGGTCATACTGTATATGCTGTTCATTCGCTTTGGTTTGCTGTATAAAAACGGGTTTACCTATTATCTGTTTCAGGTAATCGGTACTACCGCTTCCATCAATGTCGGCCTTGGTATTTTCAATCTAATACCGATACCGCCGCTGGATGGCTCCAAAATACTGATGGGTATCCTAAAGGAAGAAACTTATTTCAAGCTGATGCAATATGAAATGTATCTATCCTTCATCATGATTTTCCTGTTAATGACTGGGGTACTGGATGGACCGCTGATTCATGCCAGAGAGGCTATTTTGGATGTATTCGTCAAAGTGGCAAGCATGATCACCGGCCTTGGCTAAAGGAAGCTACAGCTTGAAAAGGCATCACCAGAGCATGCAACGGACATAACAGCCTTGCTGAAAGGATGCCTTACCTGCAAAGGGATTCCGGCAATGGACCTATAGGAATGTGACATCCGCCGGGAGCTTTTATGTACTTATGTGCTTTTGGCAGATTATACAGTGGTTGCTTCCTTCTGTATAAAACCGTATAAAACAAATGCAGCGTATGCTTACCGTATTGCTATGCATCCCGATTATCAGGGAAGGGTATAGGAAAGGCAAGCAATCTGTACCTGGCTGAAAAGCTATGAACAGCCAGTTTATCTGGATTGCTGGAACGGAAATGAGTATTACAGAGCTTATATAAGGAAAATGGCGGTCATAGGATTGGCGTATTTCCGGAAGCTGATTATGAAATATGCGTATTTTGTTTCTAAAAAAGGGATCGTAGCGGAAATCAGCGTTATGGTCCCTTTTCGTTGTAAGCGGAGACGGAAGTCTAAACAGGTTTCATAATCCGACGAATAATTGAAATATCAATTTCCTATCCTTTGGGAATATGGAAAAAAGAGAAGCCTTCTCATACTTTGCATATGGGAATATAAAAAAAAGGAAGCTTCGTCATACCTTGCACACAAAAAGGGCATTTTCCATGCCCTCTTTTCTATATTTAACCGCAGATGTGCGAAAGTGTGTGTAGTATCAGGAAATTGAATGTAAACGCACATCACACGTTAAATACCTTATTCTACCGTGACAGACTTAGCCAGATTACGCGGCTGATCGATTTCACATCCACGCAGACTGGCAATTTCATAGGCCATCAGCTGTAATGGAATCACCGTCAGGATTCCCTGAATCAACTTATCCACCTTCGGTACCACCAGCACATCATCATAATAATCCGAAGCGATATCAAGGTCATCGCTGATCAACAGCACGACATAAGCCCCCCGTGCTTTAACCTCCTTGATATTGCTGATTGTTTTCTCATATAAATCCTCATCCGTTGCAAGTGCAATGACCGGAGTTCCCTTTTCAATTAAGGAGATGGTACCATGCTTCAATTCACCGGCAGCATAGGCCTCGGAATGGATATAGGAAATTTCCTTCAGCTTCAGACTACCCTCCATGGATAGCGAGTAATCCAATCCGCGACCGATGAAGAAGACATCGTTGTGCTCGTATATTTTTTTTGCGAATGCCTTGTATTGATCAGAATCTATCAGCTTCTGCATATGCTGCGGCAAATCCTTTAATTCCTTCGTAATGCGTGCGGCCTCCTCTTCATCAATATTACCGTGAACATAGGCCAGATTGCAGGCAATCAGAGAAAGAACTGCGACCTGTGTACAATATGCCTTTGTTGTGGCGACACAGATTTCCGGACCTGCCTTTGTATAGATGACGAAGCTGGCGTCTCTTGCGATTGTGGAGCCGATAACATTGACGATTGCCAGAGTATCCACACCATGCTCTTTCGCAAGATTCAATGCTGCAATCGTATCGGCGGTTTCCCCGGATTGTGATACCAGAATAACAAGCGTTTTATCCGTGAAAATCGGATTTGCATAGCGATATTCACTGGCACATACACAGTCCACATGAATCCGTGCTTTTGTTTCAATCAGAGATTTTGCAATCATCCCCGCATACATGGCACTTCCGCAGGCAACGATGTGAATATCGTTGTACTTTGCCAGATTCGGCATGGTATTCAGCAGATCCTTCATATCCACCTGCATGAGAGAATCTATCGTTTTCTTAACGACCTCCGGCTCCTCATGAATTTCCTTCAGCATGAAATGCTCATAGCCATCCTTCTGAATATCTCTGATATCCAGATTTGTCACAAGAATATCGCGTTTTACAAAATCTCCCTGTAAGGTCTTGATGACAATGCCTTCACTGCTGCAGCGTGCAATTTCTTCATGCTCCAGAAGCAGATATTTGTTTGTGTACTTCAGAAATGCGGAAATATCACTTGCGAGGAATGCCTTGTCACTTGCAACCCCCAGCACTAGCGGTGAGTTCTTGCGCATGGCATAAATGGCATCTGTTTCATCCGCAAAGATAATGGCAAAGGCAAAGGAGCCGCGGAAGTGACGATACGCACATGCCAGAGCCTGCTGCTTATCCTTCTTCAAAAAATAACAGTAATCAATATAGGCACAGGCAATTTCACTGTCAGTGTCACTCTGGAATGTATAGCCTGCATTTTCCAGTTCTTTTTTCAGCTCATTATAGTTCTCAATAATACCGTTGTGAACAAGGGTGGTACTGCCGCTTTGATGCGGGTGAGAATTGCGTTCACTCGGCTCTCCATGCGTTGCCCAGCGTGTATGCGCAATTCCTAGCGAACCGCTGGCTATATGAACAGCCTCCATTTTTTCCTTCAGAAAGCTGACCTTCCCCTTTGCCTTAACGACCTGAACCTCACCATCCTGTACAACAGCGACTCCCGCAGAGTCATAGCCTCGATACTCCAGAGCCTCTAGGCCCTCAATTAAAACACTATTTGAGATATTGCATAATCCCGCATAGCCAATGATTCCACACATAAATTGTCCTCCATTTTCGTTATTGTTCTAATTCTATGATAAAAAAGCATACGAAAAAAATATGTTTGTGCATGTATGCATTACAATAAGCATACTGAAAATTGATAAAGCATGATAAAAAGAGTGATAAGTCTTGTTGCTATGATATATAAATGTGTGATGAAATCAGTTTTGTAGCAGTATGATCTTGCCTTTGTCTGAAATCTTTCGATCCACACGCAACCGTAACAGTACCCGCCGAATCTTTCGATAACTGTTATCCTCGTCAACCACGTAGGTCCTGGCGCTCATTACTATATTCCTCATGTCCCTCCCTGAAACATAATAACTGTTATTAGTATACTATACTTTCATGAGAATGCAACTTAATTTTTTCTTTCCTCTATCTCCTATTTTGCATGTAGTAGGGTGCAGTAACCAAATGCTTTTTCTCTGTTTTCACTATGCTATCCTTATATGGTATAGCGAAATCCTCCGCATTTTTTTCAGCGAGGATACGGCATAGCTGCTGTAATGTTTATAAACGATTTTTCAGATTTGTTAAGGATGTATGAATAAATAACAGGAATTTGTACACGAATTCTGTATAAAATTTCAACCTTTAAATGAAATGAAAATTTTTCCAAAAAAGGGAAAGAAAACGCTTGCAAATAATTCAAATGCCTAGTATCATATGGTATAGACCAAATGGTATATACCATTGGCAGAGCCATAACAGGGGAAACCTTGTGATGCATGCGGCAGTGAGTCATCACAGCACTGTTGCAGATTAGGTAAAGAGAGGAAAGAGACAAATGAAAAAAACGTTATTTATGGGTGCTTTAGCACTGACAATCGCTACGTCTATGGTTGCGGGAACCATGGCCGTTTACACACATGCAGATACACTGGCCGGAAAAACGGATGATATGGTCAGCGCGAAAAAGTTTTATATAAACTCTACAGCAACAAATGATATAAACATACAGCTGGCTCCGGGAAACGAAGAATTCTGGGATTTCCAGGTGACGAATCATAAGGATAATATCGTTACTGAGGTTCCGATGGATTTGAAGCTGAAGGTGGATTTGAAAAATGCAGCGGCACTGCCGGATCTTGTCTGCACGTTATATCGCGTGGATGGTGATAAGAATGTCGCATTGGCAAGTGGAACAAGAGCAGATGGCAGCACAACGATTGAATTAGAGAAGCTCGGTGAATTTGCCGCTAATGATAAAAAAGACAGCACCTATAAGCTTGGCTTCTATTGGAAGGATACAGCTGGAAGCAATGATGCACTGGATACGGCAATCGGCAGTGGTGGCGCTATTAAAGATGACGGACAGACGAATCCAGGTGACACGCTATCCGGTATTTCTGTAACGGTAACCGGTACGCAGACCACGGATGCGCAAACCTTAAAGGATATGAATCAGCCGGAATATAAGCCTGCCAATAAATAAATAAGGAATATATAGGAATATGAAGCAGGATGTGTATACCAGCGAAGCACAGCTGCAGGCAATGCTGGACGAACTGGAGCATGCACATGATCTTGACAGCAAGGCACATACACACATTGCCAGAAGAAAGCTGTTCAAGCTGATTGGTAATCTGGCGGGCGTGCTTATCATTGCCTTTCTGTTTATCACATGGCTGCAGGTGGAGGATGCAAGAAGCAGGGGAGAGGTACCGACCGTATGCGGTTATCAGATATATGAAGTGAAAACCGGCAGTATGGTGCCGACCATCCCGGTGAAATCACTCATCCTCTCCCGCATTCCAAAGGACGCGGCAAAGCTTGCGGTCGGTGATATAGTTACCTTTCAGGATAACGGAGTAACCATAACACACCGTATTGTTGAGGTGATACAGGAGAATGAATCGGTCGGCTATCGTACCAAGGGGGATAATCCCGCGAATTCTGTAGACCCCAATATTCTTACATCGGATCGCATACAGGCCGTTTATGTGATGAAGCTGCCCTTCCGGTTCACATCGGAAAGTGATTAGGTGATTGCTATGGAACAAACGAAGAAACGCGCTCAGTGCGTACTGATGGAGCATGTCGGCTCCATGGAATATTATCAGAGTCCGCAGCAGGAACCGAAGCAGGTGTTTTCGGATATTAACTTTGAGGCGCTGGAGGGCGAAGTGTGGGCAATCCTTGGCACCAGTGCGTTTGAGGTGCGACTGCTGCTGGAAATTATAGCGAATGCAAGACCCTATAAGGATGGCCGCTGTGTACTTGCGCAAAAGGGCATGATGCGCAAAAAACGGACCATCCTTCCACATGTATATTATATAGGAAGTACAAATATGCTGTTTACCAATATGAATGTGCTGGAATATCTGATGTATATCACCGCGCGTGAACAGGAGGATGCGGCCGTCCGACAGAAACGTATATTGGAAAAAATCATATCGCTGAACATGGGCTATGTCGCGTTATCCGTGATAGGAAATCTTACTCCGTCTGAGCGCTCTGTGGTCACGCTTCTTGTATCGCTGTTCACGGAAAGTAAACTGATTATCTGGAATCTGGCACGGCTGGAATACGATGAACGCAGTCTTCTGGCGATTGCCGCGATCTGTGAAGAAATCCGGAAACAGAAGCGAACACTGCTGTTCTCCACATTCGACGACCAGCTGATTGAACGCTGTGCAACGCATATCGCTCCCTTATATGATGGCAGACTGCTCTATACAGGAACGGTAGAAACCTTTGTACAGACCTGGGATCATCTGAGTACGATTATACAGGATGCCCATATTACAGCAATACGAAATGCGATAGAAACGGCGTACAGCGAGTATACGGTTCTGGAACGGAATCAAACGTTATATGTTTGGGATCAGGAACAGAAAACGGATACCTATCACAGCATCTGGAAGGTACTTACTGAGCATCAGCTGCATCCGGATCATATCTGCCGCCATTCGCTGTGTGTGGAAAATGCCTGGAAGGAAATAAGAAACCATCATGATTTACAACCATAATATAATTACAAAGGAACAGAAGCAGGCGTTTGTGGAACGAAAGGAAAGCCGCAACAAGATTTTCTTTTACGGAATCATTGTAGCGCTTTTAACCTTTTCCCTGCATTTCATGCTGCAGACTCTGACGCGCAGCGTATTATCCACCGCCCTGCCGCAGCTGATGATGCCAAGCTACTTTTCCACACTCTCTCTGTATATCATCATGGCCTTTATCCTCTATACGGCCTATATGATTCGTTATTATGATTTTCTGACCTATGCGGAAATCTCACAGAACAAATGGTATACGCTGGCAAAAAACGGTTATGCGCCTCATCGCATGATTCTCGTCAAGCTGCTGATGCGGCTGTCCGAGGTGATTGCCTACTATACCATCGGCTTTGCGGCTACGCTGTTTCTGACTATGTTTCTGAAATATCCGTTTGTCGTATCGTATATGCTTCCTTTATATATATGCGGGCTGATCGATTTGATCTTTTTGTCCCTGATTACCATGAGTGCCTCTTTGTTTATCACACGGCAGAAGAATGCACGCTATGTGATCATCATCGGCGCAGTATGCATCTGGATGCTGCGTCTTCTATGCGGCTATTATCACCTGGTGAGTGACCGTATATGGATGAGCACATCCGGAAATTTATTTGATTTGTCGCAATGCTCCTACCTGTTGTACTTTATCGTTATGATTATCATCTGTGTCCTTGTGGTTGTCATTCGGGCGAAGCGAATTGCCCAGTATACCAATTTTCCGTTTTATGAACGGGATATGGATATGGGAGAGGATGTGAATATCGTTGTTCTTCAGGAGGACGGATATCGTGAGGTCGAGGAGCAGTATGTCCGCAGACAGCGCAGAAAGGGAATGGATACATTGGTGAATCTGGCCATGGTTTTACTCATCACGGCGGGTGTTCTGATTAATGTGTTCGTGCTGTTTGTGTCCTTATCCTCACCAGAGCGGGAAACCAACTTCTTCGGTGTGATACCGTTTGTCTTCCATACGGAATCCATGGAGCCGCAGATTATGTATAATGACCTGGCGTTCTTCGATGCGATCGACAAACAGGAGCCATTGCAGGTGGGACAGAGTATTCTGTATCATGAGGATGACGGTCCGCAGGTCGCAAGCATCAAGGCGGTAAAGGGAGAAAAGCTTTCGGTCGATATTTTAAAGTATACGGATGATGTAAAAAAAGGAGCTTATGAAAAAGTCATAGCACGCGATGCGGTCTATGGACGCTACAGCGGACGAAGCCGATGGCTGGGGGCGATCATCCTGTTTGCCAATACCGTTTTGGGAAGACTGATTTTACTGCTGATACCGGCGTTTATGCTGTATTACTACAAACCGATTCTCGCCTATCTGAAAAAGAAAGGGTTTATTACAGAGTAAGGAGGAATGCAGGAATGAAAAACTATGCAATGCTTGCTGTTGTTCTGCTGTGTGCGATTGTGTTATCTTCCATTTCGGATACCTCTGCGGTCTATACGCATTCGCAATCCTACAGCGGTGAGCTTACCTTTCATAGAGAAATTACGATTGATGATTTTTTTCATTATGAGATGGTGGATACCGTGGCAGACAGCACTGCCGTCTATGACAAGGAACAGAAGAGCATTATCCTGCAAAATGAGTCCGGTGCTTTTATACAGCATACCAAGCTACCCGCAAAGGGGGATTACATGGCCTCAGTGGAGTTGACATCCCTTACGCCGGATGCCTTGCAGTCCCTAGCCTTTCAATTCGGCGGCTCTGCGAATGTGACCAGTGAAGGTGAGGAAGGCAGAACGAATTATACCGCAATGGGGAATATTCTGAAGTTTGAAGAAAATGGGGATCTTGTGATAATCAATCAGGGGTTTCAGAAGAATATAAATCAGCATGATCAGTATGTGGAATATTCCAATAATCAGGTATATCATCGGATTCCGAAAGCCGAACTGCCTGCTTTGAATGGTCGTCCGGTTACGCTTCGTGTGTTCGTGAAATATAATAGAGATAATGAAAACTGTTCCATTTACATTGTAATCAATGATAATCTGCTAAATAAGGATGCTTTGATACCGGCAGGCAGGGCAATGAATACCCAGTTTGCGGATCAGGTGGGCGCTAATCAGATTATCACCGGTGTATCCTCCTATGGTGCGGGAAAGCAGGTCACCTTTACAAAACTGAAAATCGAACCTTGGGATGGTCAACTCAGCTCTGTTTATTAGAACAGGGCTTTTTCTTTGCTAAATCTCAAAACGCGTTACGGCGTCACATAACTGCATCCCTACTTAGTTTATCCTTATGATGCTTGCCAAGGGAAATACCTCGGTTAGCTTACGAGATTGTTTCACACGCAGTTCATTCACATGATCTTTTTGTCTAAATGCTCTGAATTCCCCCTTTTTAGGGGTATTTTTCGTATCTCTATCATTCTTTAAATGTGGTAATATGTAGAAACAAAGGGAAGAACAGTGACGAAACAGGTACAAAAAAACGACCTTCCTCAGTCGCTGACGTGTTGTCCTACAGTAGCTT
>ERZ781275.206-NODE-206-length-74346-cov-5.911551_pt1 | contig 74346 bp, 66 predicted proteins | sample MGYA00375853_ERZ781275 | MGnify/ENA primary metagenome ERZ781275 (study PRJEB29790, sample SAMN03653691) | human gut metagenome | host: Homo sapiens | place: USA: Dallas, Texas | collected 2012-07-23 | study: EMG produced TPA metagenomics assembly of the Gut...
TCTTTCGGATCTCTTGCTCCCATTATACCATATCGCTCGTGTAAACACTATTTAGATAGACGATTTTTTCTTCCGGAAAATACTTTTGGTTTGTCATGATAAACATGTCGATTTTCTGCTGGTCTAGCATTGGTGAATCCTCCTCATTTTTTTGCATAAAATATAAACTATATAGGCATAAAATAGCCTGTACAATTTATTAAATCATAACATAATTGCCTATACAATTCAAGTATAATTATATTAGATAGGCGATGAATGATGGACTATTACGCAATCGGCCAAAGAATTCGCAAAATAAGAAAAGCGCACAAACTGTCGCAGGAAACATTATCCGAGCGAATTGGTATTTCGGTCACGCATATGAGCCACATTGAAACAGGCAATACAAAGCTGAGCCTGCCGGTGCTTGTCGATTTGGCCGCAGTTTTGGAGGTGCGTGTGGATGATTTGCTTTATGACAATTCGCCCATGAAACGGAACGCGGCCATAGAAGCCATCATTGAAATGCTGGATACCTGCACGACGCCGCAGATTAAGGTGATCGAAGATCTCGTAAAAGCCGCTAAAATCTCTTTGAACCAGCACTTTTGAACTGGAAGCAGCACGAAAAAAGCAGTCCATTTCCAGAAAGCAACTGGAAATGGACTGCTTTTTTGACCGGATCAGCCAACGTACAGCAGGCGTGTCAGCTACAAATCGAACGGCGCGTCCTCCGCGCCCGGAACAGGGGCAGCTTCCGTATCCGCCGCGGCGGTTTCTTCCGGTGTGGGCGGAGGCATTGCGGGGCATGCGCTCCAGCGGGGCACATCGGCCTCGTACTGTGCGGCCACCCAGGCCTCGGCCCGGGCAAGCCCGTCCGCATCGAAGGGGAATTCGGCAAAGGCCTTTTGCGTGTCATCGGTTTTTTCAAAGCACCAGGGAAACGGCCACACACAGGCGGAAAGCGTGCCGTCCGTATATTTCAGCCGGTACCACATGCCTCCGTGTCCGCCGGAAAAGCTTTTGTTGGCCTTTAAATACACAAGGCCAGGTGTTGTAACGGTGAATTCATCCATACTGTCCCTCCGTGCTGCGAAGCAGCCCCAACAAAACCGCACGTGCTGCGGTTTTGCATGGTTCAATGTTCTCAAAGCCCTGTGCGCCAGCACAGGGGCGTGTGCCTTGCACACGCGCGGCCGCGCAAGCGGCGGCTTTGAGGTTATTATACCATATGTTTCCCCAGCGCTAAACTGTACCGTGTACTCCTGCTCTTTCAATTCTCCAGTAAAATCCTTAAATCTTCATATGCCTCGCGGATATCCGGCAGGTCTGCGGGAAGTATATCTCTGTTTTTAATCTCTTTGGCATAACGGTCAAAAAATGTTTCTTCAAACGGTATGACCGGGAAGTCTTTTTCCAAGCCGTTTCGCGTCGCCGTAATTACAGCTTTCCCCTCTCGTATTTCATTCCGGAACAGCCATCCTTGGTCAGTGACCATAAAGCACTGATCAATGTGTTCCCTGTCGTTTTTTGCGCTGTCATATACAGCAAGCTCCGCTGCCCATGTGATGAAAAGATGCGCCGAAGCCCCCTGCTCAAAATCCACCTTTAAAAACTGTGTATCATCACATGCAAGCGAGTGTGTGTGGTCATCTGAAAAGAAGGCCCTTCCCACAACCCTCCGGCCCATCAAATAGCGCGCCGCATTCAAATTATGCAGCATAGCGTCCATGAATGGGCCACCATTTTTTTGGGGTCCGTGGCCCAGCGGTTCCACGTAGGATAGTGGTGGAGCCAATCCTGCTTGTAAAGCGCCAGCTTACCGAATTCTCCTCCTGAAAATATTTCTTTATAAGCTTCAATAACCGGATTATTGGTTCTGCGATAAATCACACCACACCGCACCCCCGCCTGCTCCACCGCCTCGGTCATTTCCCGTGCGTCTGAAAGGTCCGCAGCCAACGGTTTTGTGGCAACGATCTGCTTTCCGGCTTTCGCCGCCGCCAGAACATATTCTTTCCGTACAAACGGCGGCACAAACACACACACTACATCTATCTCCGGATCGTTTATAATCGCCTCCGGGCTGTCTGCCGCCTTCGCGCCGAAAATCTCCGCATACCGTTCCGCATTTGCGCTGTTTACCGGAGAATACAACAGCTTCACCTCGACTTGCCGGCTGCTGAGCAAATCGGCAGCGCGCAGCCGCAAAAAGTCCCCGCAGCCGATAATTCCGATTCTAAGCTTTCCGCTCATCTTTGACTATCCCCGTTTCCTATAATTTTCCCTATCGCTTTTCTCCGATATTGCTCTACCGTTTACTATACAACACCTGTACCCTTTTGTAAAATCAAAGCGCACAGACGGAAAACTCCGTCTGTGCGCTTTGATCGTCTTATAAAATCAGCATTGCCAAGCTCCTGCAGTGAATCTGCCGGATGACAAAAGCCCGTCTTTATTTTTTCTTCCGCCCGAACTTGTATTCCGTCCCGTTTTTAATGCGCTGGATATTGCTCCGGTGCAGCCATATAACCAATCCGCCGATGACCGCCGCGCAGCAAGTGGTAAGCACGACGTCGCGCCCAGCCACAAAATGAAAGTACAGAAATGTAACGGCGGGATACGCCGCCGCGCAGCAGATGCTTGCCAGAGAAACCATTTTGCTGCACAGGAACACGATAAAAAACACCGCCAACAAAGGCAAAATAAGCACCGGCTTGATGGCAATGATCGTGCCCGTGGCCACAGACACAGCCTTGCCGCCCTTGAAGCCGAAATATACCGGGTACACATGCCCCAGAACCGCACAAAACGCCGCGATATAGGCACCGTAGATAGGGTCTGCCGCCGTAAACGCACCGAACGCCCATTTCGCCAGCAGCACCGCCAGGATACCTTTTCCGATATCGCCCACAATGGTGAGCGCCGCCGCGCCTTTTCCAAAGGTGCGCAGCACATTGGTCATACCCGCGTTGCCGGAGCCGAAGGTGCGGATGTCCTTGTGATACAAAAGCCTTGTCACGATGATGGAAAAGCTCAGAGAGCCAAGCAGATACGCGGCGGCAGCACATGCCGCGCCGCACAGCACGGTTTGCAGCATCGGTAATCCCTCCTGTATTCAGCGCCGGGCACACCGCCCGCCGCCTTTGTTCCGGCGTGCCGCGCGGCACGCTCTTCCGGCCCTGTACGGGCAGCTACACCTTTTCCCCGCGCTCGCGGATAACGATGCGCACGGGCGTCCCCTCCAGGCCGAAGGTCTCGCGGATCTGATTCTCGATATAACGCGCGTAAGAAAAATGGAACAGCTGCTTGGAGTTGCAGAAGCAGACGAACGTGGGCGGGCGCGTGGCGATCTGGGTCATGTAGTAGATCTTCAGGCGTTTGCCTTTGTCGCTGGGCGGCTGCACGCGCGCCGTAGCCCGGGCCAACAGATCGTTCAGCATGCCCGTGGTCACGCGCATGGCGTTCTGGCTGTCCACAAACTTGATCAGCTCGAACAAACGGTCCACACGCTGGCCCGTTTTTGCCGAAATGAAGATGATGGGTGCGTAAGACATAAAGCTGAAATCGTTCATCAGCTTTTTGCGCTGTACATCCATGGTCTTATCGTCTTTCTCCACCGCGTCCCATTTGTTGACGGCAATGATGCACGCCTTGCCCTGCTCGTGGGCGAAGCCCGCCACCTTAGAATCCTGCTCGGTAAAGCCCTCTGTGGCGTCGATCATGATGACACACACCTTGGCGCGCTCCACGGCCGCCAGACTGCGCAGCACGCTGTACCGCTCCACGCCGTCCTCCACTTTGCCGCGTTTGCGCAGGCCGGCAGTGTCGATAAACGTAAATTTGCCGTACCGGTTGTCCACATCACTGTCCACCGCGTCCCGGGTGGTGCCCGCCTCGTTGGCGACGATCATGCGTTCCTCGCCCAGGATATGGTTGACCAGGCTGGACTTGCCTACGTTGGGGCGGCCGATGACCGCCACACCGATGCGCTCGTCCTCATCCTCTCCATCTTCATTTTCAGGCAGGCAGGCGCACACCGCTTCCAGCAGGTCGCCCGTGCCGTGGCCGTGCACCGAGGAAACCGGATACGGTTCGCCGATGCCCAACGAATAAAAGTCATACAGTTCCATGGGCGGCTCGCCCACACCGTCTACCTTGTTTACCACAAGGAACACAGGCTTGCCGCTGCGCATGAGCATGGCCGCGATGTCCTGATCCTGCGCGGTGACGCCGCTGCGGATGTCCGTCACAAACAGGATGGCGTCCGCAGTATCGATGGCGAGCTGCGCCTGCCCGCGCATATGACGCAGCAGCACGTCGTCCGCTTTTGGCTCGATGCCGCCGGTATCGATGAGAAGAAAACGGTGGTCCTGCCATTCGCAGTTGCCGTACAGGCGGTCCCGCGTGACGCCGGGAGTGTCTTCGACAATTGCCAGCCTCTGGCCTACCAGCTTATTGAACAATGTGGATTTGCCGACATTCGGCCGCCCCACGATGGCTACGATGGGTTTTCCCATAGGTCTTCCTTTCTTTTGTATCAGGCTTCCGCAGTTTTCTCACTTCAGCAGGGCTTTCAGCAGCTCCCCGCCGTTCTGCGGCAGGATGCGCACGCGCACGCCCAACGCCTTTTCCAGCTGCTTGACAGTAACGTCGTCCAGGAATTTGTCCTTTTCCTCCCGCAGCATCACCTCGGGGATGCCCAGCGTATGGCTACGCAGCTTCCCTTTCAGCTGTGCGATCAGGTCTGTGCCGGTGATGAGGCCCGCAACGCTGACGTTCCCGCCGAAAAAATCGTTCCGGATGCAGTGGACCGTCACCTTTACGTTGCGGTGCAGGCTCTGGAGCGTATCCGCCAGCATGCGGATGAGCGGATAGGCCAGCGTACCCGTGGCCACATCGATGGCGCGCGGCAGCAGCGTATGCTTTTGGTCCGGCAGCGCGTTCATGAACTCATCGTGCAGCAAGCGCCACATGCCTACGCCATTCTCCAGCTGTACATAATCATCGTAATATTCATCCGGCGGGATGGGCCTGCCCGCCAACAGAAACCATTCATCGCCGGGATACACCACGCGCACGCCGTACTGCCGCTTATATTTTTCACCGTACTCTTCAAGGATATCCAGCACCTCACAGGCGCTCTCCCTGTCGTACGGCTCCAACGGATACAGGCCGTCGCGGTAGCGTGTCAGGCCCGTGGGCACGGCCGCGATGCTGCGCACCGCCGGGTACAGGCCGCCCAGCTTTTCCAGGCTTTTGCGCAGGTGCCCGCCATCGTTGACGCCGCGGCACATCACAAGCTGGCAGTTCATCTCAATGCCCGCTCCGGCAAACTCGTCGATGTATTTCAGCACCTCGCCCGCGTGCCTGTTCGTCATCATTTTCACACGCAGCTCCGGTTCCACGGTATGCACGGAAATGTTGATGGGCGAGATGTGCATTTTTTTGATACGCTCCACTTCGTGGGCGTTCAGGTTCGTCAGCGTGATATAATTGCCGAACAGAAAAGACAGACGCTCGTCGTCGTCCTTGAAATACAGCGTCTCCCGCAGGCCGCTGGGGAGCTGGTCGATGAAGCAGAACATGCATTTGTTGCGGCAGGAGTGCTTTTTGTCGATGAGGTAGCTCTCGAAAGTGCACCCTAACGGCGCATACTCATCCTTTTCCACACAAACATATTCCAGCTTCGCGCCCCGCACCAGGGCCAGCTCCAGCTTCGGGCCGGAGGAAAAGAACTCATAGTCCAGCATATCGTTGATCTCGTTGCCGTCGATGGACAGCAGCGTGGCGCCGGCAAGGCCCGCCTGCTCTGCAGGGGTACCCCTGTCCGCGCCCGTGATCTTTACCGCCATGTGCCCGCCTCCTTCTGCGGCAAAAATAAAAAGGAGAAGGATCGCTCCCTCTCCTTTTGCGGGAAGCTGATTACGCTTCCTTTTTGACGATTTCCTTGCCCTTGTAGTAGCCGCAATTGCCGCATACCTGGTGGGGAAGTTTGTATTCGCCGCACTGCGTGCACTTTGTCAGCGTGGGGGCGGTAAGCTTCCACACAGAGGAGCGCCGTTTATCACGTCTTGCCTTGGAAACCTTTCTCTTGGGTACTGCCACTATAAGCACCTCCTCATGATGTGAATCTAATCGTTGAGCAGTTGTTTCAATATAGAAAGCCTTTCGTCCACGGAACCGCTGGTTTCATGCCTGCAAGAGCATGGTTTTCGGTTGCCGCAAACCGGGCACAGCCCTGCACAATCGTCGCTGCAAAGCAGCACGGTGGGCACTTCGAGCACAAGCTCGGTGTACGCAAGCTCTCTTACGTCCAGCTTGCCGTCGGGCGTAAAGCTAAGCTCCGCATCCGGGTCGCTCAGATCCGCCTCGCGCACGCAATATGTCTTTATGACATGGAACCGCCGCGTACGTTCCTCCAGACACCGCGCACAGGCAAACGCCACATCCGCGGTGATATCCAGCGCGATCTCAAGCATCCGCCCCTGAAGCGTTGCAGTGATGCGCGCCTCCACCGTGCCCGGCACTGTATATCCCGGGAAATCTTCTTCGGAGAGATCCAGTTCCAGCGCTGCGGTGACAGGCTCGTCATACGTACCGAAAATCTTTTTGATGTCAAGCAGCATGATGAGCCTCCTCAAAGGTCGCCTAGTTATTATACCCATAATATGGGGGCTTGTCAAGACCATTTGCACAAAAACTTGCGTCGAATCTCACAGGAACAGGGGGCGCGGCCTGCCGCGCCCCCTGCCCTTGATGGCGTTTATTCTTATGCGTATTTTTTGACGCTCTCAGGCAGGACGTCCATGTCCGCCGACACGGTGACAACGACCTTTACGCCGTCGCCCGCAAGCACGTTCAGTTCGTCCAGCAGCTTGCCGAGGCCATCCAGATCGTGGTTGCCCAGCTTCAGCACGCCGTCCAGGTAGACCTCCACAATGTCGTAGTTGCCTGCCAGGATGCCGGCGATAAAGCCGTACAGCATGTCGTAACCGGAAATTTTATACTCGTCAACGTCGATCAGGCGCGCCGCGTGGTCAATATCATACGTGAGCTTCATGGATTTTTCAATGCATACAATATTGCCGGGGGTGGTTTTCGCGGAATCGTTGATCATGTCGATCATCTTTTTCGTTTTGCCGGAGCCTTTGCCACCAACAATCAATTGAATCATAGGAATAGCCTCCTTTATTTTAACACCGTCCGGTGTGATTAACGAAGTTTCGCCTCAAGCTCTGCTTTCTGGGCCTCGTAGCCGGGTTTGCCGAGCAGGGCGAACATGTTTTTCTTGTAGCTTTCCACGCCGGGCTGGTTAAAGGGGTTTACCCCAAGCATATAACCGCTGATGGCGCAGGCTTTCTCAAAGAAATAAATCAGATAGCCAAGGTCGGCCTCCGTCAGGCTGTCGACCTCCAGAATGATGTTGGGCACGCCGCCGTCGGTGTGGGCCAGAATGGTGCCCTCCATCGCCTTGCGGTTCACCACGCTCATATCCTGCCCGGCCAGGAAATCCAGGCCGTCGAAGTTGTCTGCGCTTTTTTCAATGTACAAATCGCGCTGAGGCTGTTTGATGTCCACCACCGTCTCGAACATGATGCGCGCGCCGTCCTGCACGAACTGACCCATGGAATGCAGATCGGTGGAAAAAATAACGCTGGCGGGGAACAGGCCCTTCTGGTCCTTGCCCTCGCTCTCGCCGAAAAGCTGTTTGTACCACTCGTTCATCATCGTGAAGTTCGGCTCATAGCAAGCCATCAGTTCCACGCTCTTTCCCTTGCGGTACAGGATATTGCGCGCCGCAGCATAGCGGTAGCACTCATTCTGCGTGCTGCACACAGCCAGTTCCTCCCGTGCTTTGGCGGCGCCCGCCATCAGCGCGTCGATGTCGCAGCCCGCGGCGGCGATGGGCAGCAGGCCTACAGCCGTCAGCACCGAATAGCGGCCTCCCACATCGTCCGGCACAACGAATGTTTCGTAGCCCTCGTCTGCGGAAAGTTCTTTCAGCGTGCCGCGCGCCTTGTCCGTTGTGGCGTAAATACGGCCTTTCGCTCCGTCCTTACCGTACTTTTTCTCCAGCAGGGCCTTAAAGATGCGGAACGCCAGCGCCGGCTCGGTCGTGGTGCCGGATTTGGAAATGACGTTCACGGAAATGTCCTTGCCTTCGCAGGCATCCAGCACGCTCTGCAGGTAGGCGGGGCTGATGGAATTGCCCACATAAAAAATCTGCGGCGTTCCCTTGCAGGTGTTGTTGTAAAGCGTTCCCTTCAGCGCTTCAATGGCGGCGCGGGCGCCCAGATAGCTGCCGCCGATTCCGATGACGACGAGCACGTCGCTGTCGGACTGGATCTTTGCCGCAGCCTTTTTGATGCGGGCGAATTCTTCTTTATCATAATCCACCGGCAGATCCACCCAGCCCAGAAAATCGCTGCCGGGGCCGGTCTTGCCGTGCAACGTTTCGTGTGCCAGGCTGACCTGCGGGAAAATCGCGTCGAATTCATCGTCCGCGACGAATTTTGCAAGGTGTCTGCCATTCATTTTGACACTCATTGAAAGCGCCTCCAACCATTCGTTTGATATATACTAAATATATAGGATAGGGCGGCGGGTGTCAAGCCGATATTGTGTATTTTCTACAATGTAAACAGCGCTTTTGTAAGAAGTGACAAGGCCGTGCCCCAGTCCATCTGCGGTACTTCGCTGCGGGTGGTGACGGGATATTCACCCAGTATTTCTTCCCCCGCCTTCAGCGTTACGGAAGCCACCTGCGTGCCTGCCGCCACAGGTGCGTCCAGCTTTTCCGGAAGCACAACGGCCGCCGTCAGCGTCTGGCCCTCGCCTTTTTTCAGCAGCATCTTTTCCGGCACGGTGTAATCCAGCGCCACCTGCTGTTCCACGCCGCCCGTCACACGCAGCGTGTCCGCACGCCCGGTGATCTGGGGAAATGCGCCGGCTTCAAACGTAGCGAAGCCATAATCCAGCATTGCCGTGGCGGATGCAAAACGCTCCTTGCTGGAGGGAGAGCCCAGTACCACGGCCAGCAGGCCCATACCGTCCCGTACCGCACTGGCCGAGATGCACACTCCCGCGCCGTTGGTGGTGCCCGTTTTGAGGCCTGTGATCCCCGCATAGCTCTTGAGCATTTTATTGGTGTTGGTGAGCTGCGTCTCGCCGCCCCGCAGCGTATCCATCCAGATTCCGGAATATTCCAGTATTTTGGGATGGCGCAGCAGCGCCAGAGACATGGCGGCCACGTCCCGCGCGCTGGAATAATGCCCCTCGGCGTCGAGGCCGCAGGCGTTTACAAAACGGGTATGCGTCATGCCCAGCTCCGCCGCGCGGGCGTTCATCATTTCAGCGAACACCGGCTCGGAGCCGCCCACAAATTCCGCCACGGCAACGGCCGCGTCGTTGGCGCTGCACACGCAGATGGCCTTGATAAGCTCATCCAGAGTGAACTGCTCGCCCGGCTCCAGCCAAATCTGGCTGCCGCCCATATTAAAAGCATGCTCACTGATGGGTACGATATCCGTCATGGAAATCTTCCCCGCCTCCACTGCCTCCAGTGTGAGCAGCAGCGTCATGATCTTGGTGATAGACGCCATGGGCACCTCGGCATCCGGCTCTTTTTCATACAGGATGTCGCCGGTGTCGATGGAAATGAGGATCGCGTTGCGGCACGGGATATCCAACTGCGGTTTTGCGAAGCGCGGGTTTTCCTGCACCGACGTGGCAATGGTCTCGTGCGGGTTGGCCGCGCCGGTCCCCGCGGCGCTGTCCTGTTGTGCGGCGTCTGCGCCGGGCAGCGTTGTTTCCTCCTGTGCGCCGTCCTGCGCGGATACTGCTGCGGGCAGATCCTCGGGCGGCTCCTCCGCTGTGGCCAGCGCCGCAGGGGCAAAGCACGAAAAGGCAAGCGCGGCCAGCAAAACGACTGCCGGCAGCCGCATCCCATTTTTCCGTTCCATCATAACCATCCTCCTCAGTTTCGCGGTCTTTCAATCATCTATATGAAACATGCACGCCCCGCATGCGTGGATGTCCGCACTGCTCTTGTGATTTCGGCGCGGTTTTTGTATAATAGCTTCATGACCGCCGCTCCAAAACGCCGGGAAACCGCCCTGCGTTTCGGGCGCGGCCTGATCTGAGGTGAAATTTTGAAGGTTGCATTTTATACGCTGGGCTGCAAGGTGAACCAAAACGAAACGGGCGCGCTGGCCCAGCTTTTTTATGAAAACGGCTTCGAGCCCGCGCCGGACGGCGGGGAAGCGGATGTGTATATCGTGAACAGCTGCACCGTGACGGCGGGCGGCGACAAAAAAAGCCGCCAGTGGCTGCGCCGCGCCAAGCGGCGGAACCCCGGCGCGGTGACCGTGCTGACGGGCTGCTTTCCTCAGGCCTTTCCCGGGGAAGCGCTGGCTGTAGAGGAAGCGGACATCATCACAGGCTCCGGCGCGCGCCGCCGCGTGCTGGACAACGTGCTGCGCTTTTTGCAGGAGGGTGGCCGTATTGTGGACATTGCGCCCCATGAAAAATCCGAACGCTTCGAGGAGCTTCCCATGGAACGTCTGGAGGGGCATACCCGTGCCTTCATGAAAATAGAGGACGGCTGCAACCGGCGCTGTGCCTACTGTGTCATTCCGCGCGCCCGGGGCAGCGTGCGCAGCCGCGCCGAGGAAAGCATCCTCGGCGAGCTGGCCGCACTGGCAAAGGGCGGATACGCCGAGGTGGTGTTTTCCGGCATCAACCTCTCCAGCTACGGCCGGGACACCGGAACGGATCTGGCCGAGATCGTGGAAAAGGCGGCGCAGGTGCCGGGCATCCGCCGCATTCGCCTGGGGAGCCTGGAGCCTGACCTTATGACAGAAGAAATGATCGCCCGCATGGCACGCGTTCCGGCTTTGTGCCCCCAATTCCACCTTTCGCTGCAAAGCGGCTGCGATGCCACGCTGCGGCGCATGCGCCGCATTTACGACACCGCGGGCTATCGCGCAGTGGTGGAAAAGCTGCGGGCCGCGTTCCCGGGCGCGTCTTTCACCACGGACATCATCGTGGGGTTTCCCGGCGAGACTGAGGCGGATTTTGAGGAGAGCGCGGCCTTTGTCCGTGAGATTGGCTTTTTGAAGGTGCATGTGTTCAGTTTTTCCCGCCGGGCCGGCACGCCCGCTTACGATATGCCGGACCAGATAGACGAAGCAGAAAAAGCGCGCCGCAGCCACCGGCTGCAGGCCGAGGCGGACGCTGTGCGCGCCCGAGTCATCGCCGGAATGGAGGGATGTCCTGTCGAGGTGCTGCTGGAAAAGCCGGTGAACAACACGCTGTTCACCGGGTACACCCGGGAGTATGTCCCCGTCCTGCTGAAGGCCCCCGGGCACAGACAGGGCGGCATCGTGCACGCGGTGCTGGGCGCGTTCGACGGCACGCGCTGCGCCGCAGCTCTGGCCGAATGAGCGCCGCCGTTTTCAATCAAAATGCCGCAGCCCCGTCCCGCGCATTTCGGGCGGGGCTTTTCTGTGCCCGTGAATACTGAAGATCTGTGAAAAAATGTGGAAATCCCCCGCGCTTGCTTGTGTGTCGCCGTTTTTTGTATTATGTTAAAAGGAAGGCCCCCGCGCCGCACTGCGGCGGACGGACGGCCACGGAAAGGAGGGTGCGCGGCATGCGCGCCGGAATAAAATCCATTCTGCTCATACTGGCCTGTGCCGTGCTGTTCGGCGCCGGGTTTCGTCCCCGCCCCCTGCCCGCCGCCGCTTATGCCGCGACGGGATATTCCTTCGCAGGAGCATTGCGCGCCTGGAAAGAATCTCTGGGTCCGCCTCTGCCGGAGGCCGTTCTGCTGGACGTCCCCGTTGTTTACCAGTGGCCCGAAATGCCCAACGGCTGCGAAGCCACCGCGCTGACAATGCTGCTGCAATATTATGGATTTGCCGCCGATAAGCTCTCCGTTGCATACGATTATATCCCCCGCTCGGACTTCACCTACACCTGGTTTTCCACCTACGGGCCGGACCCTGCCTCCGCCTACGCAGGCGATCCGGCGCTGTTCGGCTTTTACTGCCTGGCCCCTGCCGTGGCCGAAGGAGCAAACCGTTATCTTGCGGAACAGGACAGCACGCTGCGCGCGGTGGATATCAGCGGCGCGGACGGTTACGTGCTCCGAAGGAGCATCGCTCAGGGACGGCCGGTGGTGGTCTGGGCGACCATCGGCTTTGAGCCCTTGGTGTACAGCGATTATTCCTGGCGGCTGTATTCAGACAGCTCCGTCTACCATCCCTACAAAAACCTGCACTGTCTTGTGGTATGCGGCTACGACGCGGACTATTTTTATATCCGCGATCCGTTATACGGCGCGCTGCAGATCGAATGCGGCACCTTCCTGCTGCGCTACGCGGAAATGGAACGCCGTGCAGTCGTGCTCAGCGAAGCGCCGCCGGATGCGTCCGCTCTGTATCCGGGAGGTGCAAGGCTCTCGTAAGCCCCACTGTAAAAACAAAAAACGAAAAGCGTCCGGCTGCTTTGACGAAACACCGCCAAAGCAGCCGGACGCTTGATTTTCCAGCGCTGCAAATAAGACCTTTTCCTGATGTCTACAGCCCCGGGACAGCCCGCATGCCCGAAACCGCCATCCGGCCGCTTCACTTCATTCCGCGTCCAACGCAGGTTCCCCTACGGCCAAAGGAGGCGTTTCGCCGCGTTCCAAAGCAAGCATAGCTGCTTCGGCCCGCAGCTGCAGATCCCGCGCGGCCTGTTTTTTCGGCAGCGATGCATCCGCGTACAGCGGCGCGCCGATGCGCAGCGTAAAACAGGGCTTTTTGCGCCACGCCCAAAGGCCACGGGCCGGACGCCGGCACAGCATCATGGGCACCACCGGACAGCCTGCACGCACCGCGGTGGCAAACGCACCCGGATGGAACGCCCGCAGGCCTTCATGGTACGGCACCAGCATGCCCTCCGGGTAAAAATGCACGAAAGCGCCGCCGCGGATACGCGCTTCCATGCCGCGCTCTAGCGCCGCCATTCCGTGGATATCATCCGGCAGCGGCACGCCTCCGCAGAAGCGGATGAGCCAGCCTGTAAATGGCTTTTGCAGGTTGGACGCCAAGCTGATAAACCACAGCCTGTAGGGAAACAGCGCCACCTTTGCCATGGTGCAATCCAGCGGATGAACATGGTTCATTATGCTGACCGCACCGCCCTGCACGGCGTCGAGATTTTCCCGGCCTTCGATCCTGGCGCCCAGCCAAAGGCGGTCCAGCAGCCACAGGATGGGAGAAAGCAGCGTGGTGAACAACCAGAACAACAGCGTGCGCACTGTACCGCCCTGACAGAAATTGCGCCGGATGGCCTCGCAGCTGGGGCTTGTGCAGCGCCGCCAGCGGCTGAGGGGCACCTTGCGGTAGCCTTTGCGCCGCTTGTCCCGGATCGCCGAGGCGTACATCTCCTCGGCGCGGGCCACACAGGCTTCCACACGATTCTCATCCTGCCGGAGCGCGTACTGTTCGGCATAAGCGCGTTTTTCCTCCGGATGCTCCACCCAGTAATCGATCCTGCGCGCAAGATCATCCGCGTCGCCCGCACGGAACAGGCTCTCCGCGCACAGCGCGAACTGGCCGGTGGCGGAAAGCGGCGAATCCGAGATGACCGGCACCAGCCCGCAGGCCAGCGCCTCCATACAGCTGATACCCTCGATCTCGGCGTCGGAGGCATGGACGTAAAGGTCGCACATATTGATGAGCCGGCGCAGCTCGTCCTGGCCGTAGAAGCCGAACACGGGCGGATGCGCCAGCCCCGCGGCAAGCTTGCGGTATGCCTTTTCCTTAGGGCCCTTGCCCGCAAATACCAGCTGGAGCCTGTCTGCATATTTGCTGCGTTTCGCAGCCTCTATGATCAGATCCTGCCGTTTTTCGCCGGAAAGGCGGCCGATCATCAAAATCGTGAACCTTCCCTCCAGCTCCGATGCGCGCGGCACCTGCGCGGGACGAAACGCGTCCGCAACACCGTTGGAGATGACCCACAGCTTCGCGCCGTAGCCATGGCTCTCCAGCTGTCGGGCGATAAAAGCGCTGGGACAGTGGATATGGTCGAACCGGTTGTAAAACACCTTGTAGAACCACCAGTACAGGAAATCATTCACGCGCCTGTTTTTGCCCAAAAAAATGCTGGAGGTGATATTCTCCGGCTGCACGTGAAAGGCCGCCACTGTGGGAATGCCCATCTGGCGGGCCAGTTCCTCTCCCCTGCGGCAAAAGCGGAACGGCATATAAAAGTGCACGATATCGGCGTCCTTGAAGGCCGTGTAATATGCCTCTTCATCGGGCTTCGCAAAGCACATGCCCTGGCTTTCGATGAGCTTCTGGAACACCGGGATACGGTGCACCGGAGCGCATATCTTGCCCTCGCACGGCGCGCCGCCCGCAAGAATGACAACCTCGTGCCCGCGCCTGCGCAGCTGGCCCGCAAAGCGCCGCGCCGTCACAGTGGTGCCGTTGTTTGAATCGTCGAACTGGTCGATCACCAAAACAATTTTCATTCAGAGCCTCCATTGCCCGGGGCGTTTTTACGCTCCAATATCTGCTGCAAAAGCAGTGCGGCGCGCGCTTTGCGCCGCTTTGTTTCCTCCGGCGCGGCACTCCATACGCCATCCCTCTGCTCCAGCACATCCCCCTGTGCCGCACCGGGCGGCAGGTCTGCCGCAGGCACGAACGCACTGCCGCCCGCGTCATCCACCAGACGCGCCGTTCCGTTTTCCAACGCGTCCACAGAATAATACATCACGCCGCCTCCTGTCTGCTTACGGCCATCTGCAAGACCCCCGCCTTGTCTACATACGCAATGATTGTACCCTCCGTATCGGTACGGTAGACCTGCGCCCCCACATTTGCAAACGCGGCCAGCGCCTCGCTGTGGGGATGTCCGTAGGAATTGCCCGCTCCGCAGGAGACCACAACGGCCTGCGGGCGCACCGCATCCAGAAATGCCTGGGTATTGGACGTGGACGAGCCGTGATGCGCCGCTTTGAAAACATCCGCATGTACATCCGCGCCGCTTGCCAGCACCGCGTCCTCCACGGCCTTTTCGCCGTCGCCGCTGGACAGGCAGCGCAGGCCCGGCGCCTCAAACAGCGTCACCAGAGAGATATCGTTGAGATTTTCCGCGGCCACACCGTCGCCCAGCACCGTGAGCGTCCCTTCTCCCAGCGGGAACACATCTCCCGCGCGGGCCGTCACAGTGGGGATCTGCTTTTCCCGGATGGCGTCCAGCAGATTCAGGAAGGTGGATGTAGTGGGCATCGGCGCTTTTGCAAAATCCGGCAGCACCGCCCTGTCCACAGGGAACGCATCCAGCACGGCCTGCATGCCGCCTATATGGTCCGCATGGGGATGCGTCATCACCAGCAGGTCCAGCTTTGCAACGCCTGCGGCCTGCAAGTACGCCACCAGCCCGTCCGCCGCTTCCCGCTCGCCTGCGTCGATGAGTGCGAATGCGCCGTTCTGTTCCAGCAGAACAGCGTCTCCCTGCCCCACGTCGATAAAATGTACTTTTGTAGCCGCGCCCGCCGCTTCCTCCGGCAGATGCGGCACGGGCGCTGCTACGCCGAACCAGCTGTACAGCTGCTGCCAGGTGGGCATCGCGCCGCCGTTTTCCTCACTGAGGCTGATAACGGCTGCCAACAGCACCAGCACCGCGACAATGCCGCACAGCACCGCCGTCAGCGCTTTTTCAAATTTTTCCTTCCGCTGTTTTTTCTTTCTCCTGCTTGCCGCCATGTGCCTGCTCCTTTATCTGGTCTGCCTGCCGTGCGCGCGCCGTTTGTGCTGCCGCCATGCCGCTGCACACCGCCCGCAGGCTGCGGGCGCGCCGCGCTGCACGGCCGTGTGCCCGCGCTTTTCCCAGCCCCGCGCCCGCCGCACAAAAGCGGGATCAGGTCCTCCCGATGAGCCAGCTGCAGCGCCTTGCGCACCCGCGGCGTGTTCTTCGGCTCGTAATATTGCAGCAGCGCGCGCTGCATGGCTTTTTCCTCCGGCGTTTTCGCCACATACACCGGCTTGAGCGTGTACGGGTCCAGCCCGGTGTAGAACATGCAGGTGGACACCGTGCCCGGCGTGGGATAAAAATCCTGCACCTGCTCGGGCCTGATGTTGTTTTTATACAGATATTCAGCCAGCGTCACCGCGTCCCGCAGTGTACTTCCCGGATGGCTGCTCATCAGGTAGGGCACCAGATATTGTTTCTTTCCCGCCTGCTTCGTCAGCTCATAGAACCGCTTGGAAAATTTGTTGTACACCTCGATGGGCGGCTTTCCCATATAACGCAGCGTATCCGGCGCGCAGTGCTCGGGCGCCACCTTCAGCTGCCCGCTCACATGATGCTCCACCAGCTCTTTGAAAAAGCTCTCGTCTTTATCGCGAATGAGGTAATCATAGCGGATGCCGCTGCGGATGAACACCTTTTTCACACCCGGCAGTGCGCGCAGCCTGCGCAGGATGCCCAGATATTCCCTGTGGTCCACGATGATCTTGCCGCAGGGCTGCGGCGCCAGGCAGTGCTTGCCGCCCGCGCACATCCCGTTTTTCATCTGCTCTTTGCAGCTGGGCAGGCGGAAGTTTGCAGTGGGGCCGCCCACGTCATGAATGTACCCCTTGAAACCCGGCGCATGCGTCATGGCCTCGGCCTCGCGCATCACGCTGTCCGCGCTGCGCGAGGTGACCCTGCGCCCCTGATGGAGCTGGATGGCGCAGAAATTACAGCCGCCGAAGCAGCCGCGGTTATGGATGATGGAAAATTCCACCTCTTCAATGGCAGGCACGCCGCCCAGCGCTTCGTAGGAGGGATGATAGCGCCGCGTAAAGGGAAGCGCATACACGGCGTCCAGCTCCCGCCGGGTGAGCGGCGCCGCCGGGATGTTCTGCACCAGATACCGCTCCGATTGTTTTTGCACCACGGGCTTGCCCGAGACAACGTCCTGGTTGTCCATCTGGATGCGGCAGGCTCTGGCATATGCCGTCTTGTCCGCGCGCACTTTGGCAAAAGAGGCGCACTCCACATAAGACGCGGGCAGACCGGCGAAATCCGTCAGATAACAGGTCCCCGCAACGCCGGTGATCTCCTCCACCGGCTCCCCGGCCGCCAGTCTCCGTGCAATCTCCGCCGTCTGGCGTTCCCCCATGCCGAAGGAAACGATATCCGCCCCGCTGCTCTCGACGATGCTGGGCAGCACATCATCCAGCCAATAGTCGTAGTGGGCAAAGCGGCGAAGCGACGCCTCCAACCCTCCCAGAATGACCGGAAGATCCGGGTAAGCCTGCTTTGCCAGCTGCGTGTAAACGGTGGCGCTGCGGTCCGGCCGCTTGCCTGCCGCACCGCCCGGTGTGTATTCGTCCTGGGCGCGGCGGATCTTTGCCACCGAATAGTGCGCCACCATACTGTCCACATTGCCGCCGCCGATGAAAAACCCGTAGCGGGGACGGCCGAACTCCTTCATGCTTTCGCAGGTGGTGAAATCCGGCTGGGAAAGAACGCCCACGCGGTAACCCTCGGCCTCCAGCAGACGCGAAATAATGGCCGCGCCGAAGCTGGGGTGGTCCACATAGGCGTCCCCCGTTACCAGCACGAAATCCACGTCCCGCCATCCCCTGGCAAGCATATCGGCTTTGCAGACAGGCAGAAACTCCTCCGCAGCCGGATTTTTTGTATTCTCACTCATAAAACGATCCTTTTCCGTTTCCGTATTCACTGTGCTTTCCAAAATCCCGGCGGACAAAACCGCAAATGCAGGGCGGACCAGTCCGCCCTGCATCCGGTATCTCCTGTCAGACCTCCGGCGTCGAATCCGACGCCTGCTGCATCGTCATCTCGATCCACTGCTGGCGGGTGATGAGCACCTGCCGCGGCTTCGAGCCTTCGTACGGGCCGATGATGTGCAGCTGTTCCATCTCGTCCATGATGCGGGCCGCCCGGGCGTAGCCCAGCTTGCAGCGCCGCTGCAAAAGACTTGTAGACGCCTGTCCCGCGTCGATAACGACCTCCACGGCTGTTTTGAGCATCGGGTCCTGGCTGTCGTCCTCGTCCCCGCTGTCGCCCGCGCCCTTTTCAGGTACCGCGCGCTTGTCCATCTCCTGGATCATCTCCTCGCTGTAATCAGCGGAAGAGTGCTTTTTGATGAAGTTCAACACGTCGCTGATCTCTTCGTCGCGCACATAAGTCCCCTGGATGCGGACGGGCTTGCTTGCGCCGACAGGCATGAACAGCATGTCGCCCATGCCCAGCAGCTTTTCTGCGCCGCCCGCGTCCAGAATGGTGCGGCTGTCGATCTGGCTGCTGACGGCGAAAGCGATGCGGCTGGGGATATTGGCCTTGATAAGGCCCGTGATGACGTCCACCGAGGGGCGCTGCGTGGCCACGATAAGGTGCATGCCCGCCGCACGCGCTTTCTGGGCAATGCGGCAGATATAGTCCTCCACTTCCTTGCCGGCCACCATCATCAGGTCGGCCAGCTCATCGATGACGATGGCGATGTAGGGCAGTTTCTCCATGCCCTCCGTCTCTGCGGCCATGCGGTTATAGCTCTTGATGTCGCGCACGTTGGTCTCCGCGAACAGGTGGTAACGCTTTTCCATTTCGCCCACGGCCGCGCCAAGCGCGCCCGCAGCCTTCCGCGGTTCAGTGACGACGGGCATCAGCAGGTGCGGGATGCCGTTATACTCGGCCAGCTCCACCACCTTGGGGTCGATCATAATGAGTTTCAGATCCTCAGGAGAGGATTTGTACAAAAAGCTCATAACAATGGCGTTGATGCACACGGATTTGCCGCTGCCCGTGCTGCCTGCGATGAGCAGATGCGGCATCTTGGTCAGGTCCGCCACCTGGCATGCGCCCGCAATGTCTTTACCCAAGGCCAGCGTAAGCGGCGAAGCGCTTTTGGTGAATACGGGCGATTCCAGAATGCTGCGGATGCTGACGGATGTGGAGTTGCGGTTGGGCACCTCGATCCCCACGGCCGCCTTGCCCGGGATGGGCGCTTCGATGCGAACGCCCGCCGTAGCAAGGTTGAGCGCGATGTCATCCGCCAGGCCCGTGATGCGGCTGATCTTTACGCCCGCAAGAGGCTGCAGCTCGTACCGGGTGACAGACGGCCCGCGGCTGATATCCATCATACGCGTCTGTACGCCGAAGCTGGACAGTGTTTTCACCAGCAGATCCGCGTTGTGTGTCAGCTCCTCTTCCACGCCCTTTTCATCCGTGGGCTGCTGCTTGCGGAAAAGGCTCAGAGGAGGATAAGCGTAGCCCGTCTCGCCTTCGCCCGCGGCGGGCGCTATGGTAAGCTGGTCGTTGGCATCCACCACAAGCTCCGGCGCGGGGCCCGCCGCCTTTTTCACAAGGCTCGCCAGCGCGTCTTCCGCGCTCTCCTGCACAGGGGGCTCCTGCTGCGGCTGCACGGGCGCGGAGGCTTCTTCCTCCTGCGGTACAGTGCGGCTGCCCGCCGCGGCGGTGTACCCCCCGGGCGCGGCCGCCGCAGGAGCGGACGGCGCGGGGACGCCCGCGGGCGCCGCCGTGCGTGGCTGACGCGGTTTGCCGGGATACATGCCGAAGGTCCCGCCGGGACCAATGACAGGCTTCTCGCCCTCTTTCAGTTCAGTACTGCTGACAGCCTCGCCGCCAATGTCGATATCAATGGCCGCACGGCGTTTGCGTCCGCTGCGCGCGGCTTCGTAGGCCGCTGCATCCATGTCGAAGGGCGGGACATCGTCCCCGGCGGGCAGCGGATGCCGCCGCGCTTCTTCCTCAGCCGCAAGGCGGGCCTGCTCGGCCTCCTGTGCGCGCGCTTCGCGCAGCTGGGCACGTGCATCGGCGCGCCGGTCCATGGAATCCTTCATGCGGCCCGCATGGCCGGAGAAGAAGTACCAGATATCCGCAGGCGTGACGCCTGTGAACAGCATCAGACCCATCAGCATGAAGATCACAATGAGGATATTTGCCCCCGGGCGGCCGCACAGCAGCAGCAGCGTCCAGCCGAACACCGCGCCCAGCATGCCGCCGCCGAGCCCCCATTCCGACGCGCCGGTGCTGCGCAGCACCGCCATGCCCTCCCAGAAGCCCAGGCCCGTGAGGTCTGTTTTTGAAAAAATAAGGAACGTGCCGCACACCAGCATCAGCACCAGAAGCGCCTTTGCCAGCTTGCCTTTCACCGGGCGCTCACAGGCCACCAATACGGCAATGTATAAAAGCATGGGCGCCAGCACATAACTGCCCACGCCGAACACGCCGAACAGGATGTTCGTGCGCACCCAGTTCCACACCGACGCGCCCGGGACCACGATCAGCGCGAACACCAGCACGCCGATGCCAAACAGAAGGATGCTCCACCTGGCGTTCATATCGGGCTTCGACTTCGCACGCCGCCTGCCCCCGCGCTGGCCGGAGCCGCGCGTATTCGTCTTTGTATTTGTTTTTCTTGCCCTGTTTGTCGATGCCATAGCTTGTCCGATACCCCTGTATGTACCCGGCGCGGCCCAAACGCCCCGCCGGATGGATTTTTTCATGCGCCGCACGCATGGCTTTTGCGCATTTTTGCACACTGATACTTGTACATTGTACCACCAAACGCTCCGCTTGTACAGTTGGAACCGTTGCGGCTGCATGCTTTTGCACGCCCTTGCGGCAGGCCCGCACGGGTCTTGGCATCATTTCCCGGCACTGTGCGCGCGCGGCGCACGGCGCGGCTTTCCTCCGGCTTTCCGCTGCTCCGGCGCGCCGTCGCGCGGGGCTTCGATGGCGCGGTACAAATAATGCAGCGCGTCGCCCAAACCGCCCAGCTCATCGATGAGGCCTTCCGCCACAGCTGTTTCTCCATCCACCACGCTGCCCATGTCCATCACCAGCTCACCCGTGTGCATCATCAATTCGGTGAAACGCGCCTCGCTGATATGGGAATGGCCCGCCACAAAGCCCGTAATGCGCTGCTGCATCTGCTCGAAATAGCGCATGGTCTGGGGCACACCCAGCACCAGGCCCGAGTGACGCACCGGGTGCACCGTCATGGTGGCCGTGGGCACGATGAAGCTGCGCCGTGCTGATACAGCAAGCGGAATGCCGATGGAATGCCCGCCGCCCAGCACCAGCGTGGCGCTGGGCTTCGTGATGCCGCTGATGAGCTCCGCCAGCGCCAGGCCCGCCTCCACATCGCCGCCCACCGTGTTCAGGATGACGAGCAGCCCCTCCACTTCCGGGTCTTCTTCAATGGAAACGAGCTGTGGAATGACATGCTCGTACTTGGTGGTCTTTTGCGTCTGAGGCGCGATGGAATGTCCCTCGATCTGCCCGATGACCGTCAGGCAATGGATGGCATGCCTTCCCTTTGTGCGCAGCACAGAGCCTGTCTCCAGTATATAATCCTTTTCAAAGCGTGCTTTGTCGGTTTCCGCCTCTGTTTCCTCGCTGTCCTGCGGCTGCGCTTTTGTTTTCGTATCGCTGTTCATGGTCTCCCGCCTTTCGCTTTTTCCCTTATGTTTCCCTGCCGCGCCGTGTTTTATCGCCTTTCCGCGCAAAAATAGTAATGCATTTTATTTTTGCCTCACACGGTGCGGCGCACCCGTTTTTCACAGCCGTTTCATTGACAATAACTTATCAAACAGGTATTATAAATAAGTATATAACCATACTGTGCATATGCGCCCGCGCGGCGGGCGGCAGCGCAGGAAAACTGGAGAGGGGTTTTGGAATGGGACAGACCATCGCACAGAAGATCATCGCCGCACACCTCGTTGACGGCAAAATGGAGCCGGGCTGCGAGGTGGGCCTGCGCATCGACCAGACACTCACACAGGACGCCACGGGCACCATGGCATATCTGGAATATGAGGCCATGGGTATCCCCCGTGTGCGCACGGAGCTTTCCGTCGCTTATATCGACCACAACACGCTGCAAAGCGGCTTTATGAACGCCGACGACCACCGTTTCATCCGCACCATCGCCAAAAAGATCGGCGTGCGCTACTCCCGCCCGGGCAACGGCATCTGCCATCAGGTGCATCTGGAACGCTTCGCCAAACCCGGCAAAACGCTCATCGGCTCCGACAGCCACACGCCTACGGCGGGCGGCATCGGCAGCCTTGCCATGGGTGCGGGCGGTCTGGACGTGGCCGTGGCCATGGGCGGCGGCGCGTATTATATCCCCTATCCAAAAGCGACGCTGGTAAAGCTTTCCGGCGCGCTGCGCCCCATGGTGAGCGCCAAGGACGTCATCCTTGAGGTGCTGCGTGTGATGAGCGTAAAGGGCGGTGTGGGCAAAATCGTGGAATACGGCGGCGAGGGCGTAAAAAACCTGACGGTGCCCCAGCGCGCCACCATCACCAATATGGGCGCGGAGTTGGGCGCTACAACCTCCATTTTTCCAAGCGACGAAGTCACCCATGCCTTTCTGAAGGCGCAGGGGCGCGAAGAGGATTATATGCCGCTGGCCGCCGACGCGGACGCCGTGTACGACGAGGTCATTGAGATCGACCTTTCCGCGCTGGAGCCTCTGGCCGCGTGCCCGCACAGCCCGGACAATGTGAAGCCCGTGCGCAGCCTTTCCATGACGAAGGTAGACCAGGTGTGCATCGGCAGCTGCACCAACTCCAGCTATGCGGATCTGATGACCGTGGCCGAGATCCTGAAGGGCAAAACGGTATCTCCCGAAGTGAGCCTTGCCATTGCGCCGGGCAGCCGCCAGGTGCTGGCAATGCTGAGCGCGAACGGCGCGCTCACCGCCCTGCTGGACGCGGGCGCGCGCATTCTGGAAAGCGCCTGCGGCCCCTGCATCGGCATGGGCCAAAGCCCCAACTCCGCGGGCGTTTCCCTGCGCACGTTCAACCGCAACTTCGAGGGCCGCAGCGGAACGCGGGACGCCGGCGTATACCTTGTAAGCCCTGAAACGGCGGCTGTGAGCTGCCTGACGGGGTATATCACCGACCCCACCTCCGTGCCTGCGGCCGCGCCCGTCGCCATGCCGGAGGCCTTTCCCATCAACGATAACATGGTGGATCTGCCCGCCTCTGAGGACGAATATGAAAGCGTCGAGGTGCTGCGCGGGCCGAATATCAAGCCCCTGCCCGTGGCGCAGCCTCTGACAGACACAATGGAGCTGCCCTGCCTGCTGAAGGTGGGCGACAATATCACCACGGACCATATCATGCCCGCCGGCAGCAAGATCCTGCCTTACCGCAGCAATATCCCGCATCTGGCAAACTACTGCTTTGAAGTGTGCGACCCCGAATTCCCCGCGCGCGCCATGGCGGCAGAGGGCGGCTTTATCGTGGGAGGCGCCAACTATGGCCAGGGCTCCAGCCGTGAACACGCGGCGCTGGTGCCGCTGTATCTGGGCATCCGCGCGGTCGTCACCGTCAGCTTTGCGCGCATCCATAAGGCGAACCTGGTGAACGCGGGCATCCTGCCGCTGGAATTCGAGAATGCCGCAGATTATGAAAAGATCTCCCTGGGAGACACGCTGGAGCTTTCCGGCGTGATCGCGGGCATCGAAAACGGCGCGGTAACGCTGACGAACAAGACCACGGGCTGCGTCATCCCCCTGCGCTGCGACATCAGCGCGCGCCAGGCGCAGATCATCCGCGTGGGAGGCCTTTTGAACTACACCCGCGAAAAAAACCGGTAAACGCCGGCATTTCCGCGCCGCGCCGCCTTTCGCGGCATGTGCGGCGGCAAAAAATAAACGACAACGGAGGCACGCAAATTGGAAAACATCACTGCTGCAAAAGAAAAATTCGGCGCGCTGATCGAGGCGCAGAAAAAACGGGTGGCCGCCATGCGGGCACAGGGAGATTTTGTGGATTACGCGGCACTGCCGCAGATCGTCATTGGCGTATGCGGCGGCGACGGCATCGGCCCGACCATTACCCATGAGGCCGAGCGCGTGCTGCGCTTTCTTTTGAAAGACGAGGTGGAAAGGGGCAAGGTGGCGTTCAAGGAGATCGACGGCCTGACCATCGAGAACCGCGCCGCCCACATGAAGGCCATCCCCGACGACGTACTGGCCGAACTGAAGGCCTGCCACGTCATCCTGAAAGGGCCTACCACCACCCCCCGCGCAGGCGACGAATGGCCCAACATCGAAAGCGCCAACGTTGCCATGCGCAAAGAGCTGGATCTGTTCGCCAACGTACGGCCCGTGAAGGTGCCCGAGGAAGGCATCGACTGGACGTTCTTCCGTGAGAACACCGAGGGCGCGTACACCCTGGGCAGCTGCGGCTTCGAGACCGAGGACGGCATCTCTGTGGATTTCACCATCACTACCACCGACGGTACCCAGCGCATTGCGGAGCTGGCGTATGATTTCGCCAAAAAAAACCACAAAACCCGCGTGTCCATCGTTACCAAAGCCAACATCATCAAGGCCACGGACGGCAAGTTTTTGAAGCTCTGCCAGGCCGTGGGGGAAAAATACCCTGAAATCACCACGGACGACTGGTATATCGACATCATGACGGCCAAGCTGGTGGACAAAAAGCGCCGCACCGATTTTCAGGTGTTCGTGCTGCCCAACCTGTACGGCGACATCATCACTGACGAAGCGGCCGAATTCCAGGGCGGCGTAGGCACGGCGGGCAGCGGCAACATCGGCAAGCGCTACGCCATGTTTGAGGCCATTCACGGCTCGGCGCCGCGCATGGTGAAGGAGGGACGCGCCCAGTATGCGGACCCGTGCAGCATGCTGCGCGCCAGCGTGATGCTGCTGTCCCACATCGGCTACCAGGCCCAGGCGGACAAACTCACCGCCGCGCTGGACAAATGCATGTTCACGGAAAAGGCGCTCACCGTCACGGGCCGCGACACCGGCTGCACCTGCACCGAGTTCGGCGATTACGTGATGCGCACCATCGAGACCCTTTAATTTAGACGAAAAGAAGTTGGTGAAGACAATGGCGGCGCAAAACCAGAATAAAGTCTCCCTTCCCGTCATCAAGCGGCTGCCGAAATACTACCGCTATATTTCGGACATGCACAACAACGGCATCGTGAAGGTGTCTTCCAGTGAGCTTGCCCGAATGATGGGCACCACAGCCTCACAGGTCCGGCAGGATTTCAACTGCTTCGGCGGTTTCGGCCAACAGGGCATCGGCTACCATGTGGATGTGCTACTCAGCGAGATATCCAAGCTGCTGTTCAGTGAAAAGAATCTCAACGCAGTGCTCATCGGTACAGGCCGTCTGGGCCGCGCCATATCCGGCTATCTTTCCGCCGAGGCCCGGGGCTATCACCTGATGGCCGCATTCGACAAAAGCCCGGACGAGATCGGCCGGGAGCTGCAGTGCGGCGTGATGGTGCAGGACGTGGCCGAACTGGCCGCTTTCTGCGCCGCACACCACCCGGACGTAGCGGTGCTTTGCATCCCGCGCGCGGGCGCGAAGGCCGTAGCCCCCACGCTGGTGGAGGCCGGTGTAAAGGGCTACTGGAACTTCAGCCACTACGACCTCTCGGTGGACTACGAGGGTATCACGGTGGAGAACGTCCACCTGGGTGACAGCCTGATGAGCCTGGGCTACCGTGTGCGCAACGATTAAAACGACAGGATAGGGACGGTCTTACCAAATGGCAAAGCTATATTTCCGATACGGCGCCATGAACAGCGGCAAGAGCACCGCGCTGATGCAGGTAGCTTACAACTACGAAGAGCGCGGCATGCGCGTGCTTATCATGAAGCCCTCCATAGATACCAAAGGCGGCGAAAAGCTGATGTCCCGCCTGGGTGTGGAGCGGCGTGTTGACATCGCGGTGCGGCCGGATATGGACCCGTTGGCGCTGGTGCGCGCGGATATTGCAAAAAACGGGCCTCTTGCCTGCGTTCTGACGGACGAAAGCCAGTTTTTCACGTCATGGCAGGCCGAACAGCTTTTCATGGTGACTGTAGCGCTGAACGTGCCGGTCATCTGCTACGGCCTGCGGGCGGATTTTTCCCTGCAGGGTTTTCCCGGTTCCACCCGTCTGCTGGAGCTTGCCCACAACATCGAAGAGATGAAAACCATCTGCCAGTGCGGGCGCAAGGCAATGTTCAACGGCCGCAAGGTAAATGGAAAATTTGTGTTTGAAGGCGCACAGGTGGCCATTGACATGGAAAACAATGTGCAGTACGAATCGCTGTGTCCCCAGTGCTATTTCCGCGAACGGGACAAGTTTTTTGCAGAAAAGGCGGCGGAGGCGGCACAGGAACCCGGCGCAGACGCGCCGTGATGCGCATTTTCTCCGCCGATTCAAACCAGAAAGCCCGCTCCGGGTACAGGCGTAAGGCCGTTCCCGGAGCGGGCTTTTGTATTCTATTTTATGCACAAGCTGTCAACCGCCGGCGGCAAACTTTTACATACCGCCGTAATAGGCCACCAACAGGTCCACCACCGCGCCGTAGCTTTTGGAGCCGAGCTCCTGGTCGTAGCTTTGCAGAAATCCCGAATAAGCGCTGTCTGCCGCCTTGGACACCGGAGACTCGAACTGCTGCCAATAGGCGTTGTTTGCGAGAATATCCTCGTTCGCCGTCTGGCATACCTGCTGCGCGATCTCCAGCCATTTTTCATAAGACGCACCGTACAGCGCGTTGGAGAGGTGGATATACCCCAACAGATAACCCGAATACGCATACAGCGGGTCGCCGCTGGTGTCGCACGCGAGGATGGCCACAAAATTGGCCGTCTGTTCGGGTGCGACGCCGCGCACATGCGCCAATTCATGAGCAATGGTCGCAGGCAGCAGGCATTCGGGCGAATCTACATTCAAATTTGCCTCCCCGGTGAACGGGAAGAAAAAACCTGTAAAATTCAGCGCGCTCAGCATCCGGGAAAACAGCATGGGCTTGGGGCTGACGGCGGAAAGAGACAAAAATGGGTACTGCTGCTCCAATGCGTCGTACAATGTGCCGGATGCGTCAAAAATAGCCTGTGTATCGCCTGAGAGCACGCCCGGCGCGGCGTGAGGTGCCAACGGCGCCGCCGCATTCAGCTTTTCCATAAACAGGCGCGTTGTGGCCTCAAGCTCGTCCACTGTTACGGGCCGGGCCGTTACGCCTGCCTGTTCTTCAAACGTTTCCGCGTAATAAGTAAGGCCCCACAGCAGCGTAAAGCCCGTGTAAACGCTCAGTGCCACCAGCACGCCGCCCAGCGCACGCCTCCACAGCACTGCCAGCCGCCGTCCGCGCCCACGTGCCAGCAGCCACACTGTGCGGCCCACATACCAGATGCAGAACAAAACCAGCACGGCCCAGCACAGCTCGGCCACAGAAAAGGGCACAAAACCGCACAGCCATCCCACTGCCCGGTGGTATGGCTGTACGATCTTGTGTACGATGAAGTCCGATGCGGCGCGGCTGCGCATTACAAGGCGCAGCGCCAGCAGAAACGCGCCCACCGCTCCCAGTGCGAGATACAGCTTTTTGTCGCTCCGCCACGCCCGCGCCGCGGCGGCTTTTGCTTCTTCTCCCCGCATCCGTCAGCGTCCCAGCTTATCGACAAGCGCAAGCACTTCGTCCATCTTCTCCGCCTGCAGGGCCGGGTCTCCGCTTTCAAACGCCTCCTGCACGCAGCCGCCGATATGCGCTTTTAAGATTTCTTTGTTCGCCTTGGTGAGGATGGACTGCGTGGCCATCACCTGATTGGAAATGTCCACGCAGTAACGGTCGTTCTCCACCATGGCAAGGATGCCGTCCAACTGGCCGCGCGCCGTTTTCAGCAGCCGCGTGACCGTCTGCTTATCCGCCCGCACGGCTTATTCCACCGAAATGACGGTGTAGCCCGCATCTTCCACGGCGGCCTTCAGTGTATCGGCGCTCACGCCGTCCTCCACAGTACATACGGCCTTTTTCTCTTCCAGGCTTACATTCGCGGCAACGCCCGAAATCCCGTTCAGCGCCTTGTCCACATGGCTGCGGCAGTTCTGGCACATCATCCCTTCGATAATCAGTGTAATGGTCTTCATTTGTTTTTCCTCCCTGTCGTTTTTGTTGATATTCTCATTTTGAGGCAATTCTATCCGTTCGGCGCGCGGCTGGGCGGGCATGGGCGAAAGGGGCGCCCCCTGCTCCGCGGCGGCATGCGCCGGATGGGCTTTGAAACGCTTGAGCCGCAGTGCATTCATTACGACGCACACGCTGGAAAGGCTCATGGCCGCGGCGCCGATCATCGGGTTCAGCCGCAGATGGAACGGCAGGGACAAAAGCCCCGCCGCGACGGGGATGCCCACCGTGTTGTAAAAGAAAGCCCAGAACAGGTTCTCCTTGATGTTGCGGATAACGGCCTTGGACAGCCGGATGGCCGTGACCGCGTCGGCAAGGTCGCTTTTCATCAGCACCACATCGGCGCTTTCGATGGCAACGTCCGTGCCCGCGCCGATGGCGATCCCCACATCCGCGCGGGCCAGCGCCGGCGCGTCGTTGATGCCGTCTCCCACCATAGCGACGGTTTTCCCCTGCTGCTGCAGAGCCGCTACATGCTGCTCCTTTTCCTGCGGCAGCACTTCGGCAATGACATGGGGGATGTCCAACTGACGGCGGATGGCCTCCGCAGTGCACCGGTTGTCGCCCGTCAGCATCGTCACATCAATGCCCATACGCTTTAAGTCCGCAATGGCTGCGGCGCTGGAAGGCTTGACGGTGTCCGCTACGGCGATAACGCCAAGCACCGTCTTTTCGCCGCAGAACAGCAGCGGGGTCTTCCCTTCGCCGGCCAGCGCGTCCAGCTTCTGCTTCACAGGGGCAGGCAGCGCCATACCGCGCTCCGCCAGCATGGCTTCATTCCCGGCGAAATAAAGCTCCTGCGCATACCGCCCTTCGATGCCCTTGCCGAACACCGCCTTGAAATCCGTCACCTCATAGGGCTGCACGCCGCGCCGGGCGGCGCACTCCAGCACGGCCTGTGCCAACGGATGCTCGCTTTGCCGCTCCAGGCCGGCGGCCAGCGCAAGCAGTTCATTCTCCGCCAACGCGCCGACGGGCAGAATGTCCGTAACGGCAGGCTTTCCTTCTGTTATTGTACCAGTTTTGTCAAGCACGATGGCGTTGATGCTGTGCGCCGTCTCCAACGCCTCGCCGGATTTGATGAGGATCCCGTTTTCCGCCCCTTTTCCCGTGCCCACCATGATGGCCACGGGCGTGGCCAGACCCAGCGCGCAGGGACAGGAAATGACCAGCACGGAGATACCGATGGAGACCGCAAATTCCGGCGTCTGCCCGGCGAGAAGCCAGCCAATGGAGGCCGCCAGAGCAATGCCGATGACCACCGGCACGAACACGCCGGAAATTTTGTCCGCCAGCTTTGCAATGGGCGCCTTACTGGAGCTTGCGTCCTCTACCAGACGGATGATCTGGGCCAGCGTGGTATCCGCGCCCACCTTGGTGGCACGGAACTTGAAAAATCCCGCTTTATTGATGGTGGCCGCGATCACGGTGCTGCCCGGCTCCTTTTCCACGGGGATGCTCTCGCCTGTGATGGCCGCCTCGTCGATGCTCGTGTTGCCTTCAAGGATCACGCCGTCCACGGGCACGCTCTGGCCCGGCCGCACCAGCACGGTATCGCCCACAACGACCTCCTCCACAGGGATCACCGTCTCCATCCCGCCGCGCTCCACGGCAGCTGTTTTGGGCGCAAGGTCCATCAGCTTGGTGATCGCCTCGCTGGTCTTGCCCTTGCTCCTGGTCTCCAGATATTTGCCCAGCGTGATGAGCGCGAGGATCATCGCCGCCGATTCGAAATAAAGATCCATGTGATATTGGGACACCAGCGCATGGTCCCCCACGCCCAGGCCATAGCCGATGCGGTAGATGGCAAACACGCCGTATACCAGCGCCGCAGTGGAGCCGATGGCGATCAGGCTGTCCATATTCGGGCTTCCCCGGAGCAGCGTCTTGAACCCCACCTCGTAATACTTGCGGTTGACATACACCACAGGCAGAGTCAGCAAAAGCTGTGTAAGGGCAAAGCCCACGGCGTTTTCATGCCCTGTCAAAAAGCCCGGCAGCGGAAGGCCGGCCATGCTGCCCATGGAAACATACATCAGCGGCGCCAGGAAGGCAAACGAGACCCACAGGCGCATGCGCATGTTTTTCAGCTGCGCCTGCATGGGGTTCTGCACGGGCGCGCCCCCCTGCTTTGCGGCGGGGCCCGCCCCCCGGCCGTCTGCAGGCGACGCGCCGTAGCCTGCATGCTCCACCGCCTTGACGATCACATCCTGCTCCAGCGGCGCATCGCTCTCTACCACCATACTGTTCGTTAGCAGGTTCACCGACACTTCCGACACGCCCTGCACGCCGCGTACCGCCTTTTCCACATGGGCGCTGCACGCCGAGCATGTCATGCCCGTGACGTTGTATTTTTGTTTTACCATCTTGTTCCCTCTCTCAAAGCCTCTCCCCCGGGGTGGGGGTATATATTCATACTATACCTATTTAGTATTATTGTCAACCGATTTTGCAAAAAATATACGGCCCCTCTCCGGAGGGGCCGTACAGCCGAACATCTTTCTTTTTTCAGGAATCATAAGGCTCCGCGGCAGCCTGCGTGCCGAAAAGCTCGGCGCGCAGCGCTTCGTCGTAAGGCAGGCGCACAAAATCCTCCAGGCGCGTATTGTAAATCTGCTCCAGCCGGGCCGTATAACCCACCACCACATGCGGCATCGCGCGCTGCACTGCGTCCAGCGTCTCGTATACCATGTCCTGTTTTTTCATGGATATCTCATACATCTTCTTATCCCGCGTGCGCACCACCAGGCCGTGCGTCTTGCCCGTGGGAATGCCGTTGGTGCGGTGCTGCACCGTGCGCATATACGCCCACGCCACATTTTCAGCGTCCAGTACTGTCGTTTTGCCTCCGGTCTCGAACATCATCCACCGGCCTGTACGCACTCCGTTCACAGGCTCAGTGCTCTGGTAGAACGTTTCCAGCTGTTCCAGCATCGCTTCCGGACTCTCGCTTGCCTTGCAGTAAGCCCGGATGCGTTTTTGGTACCGCCCCGTCAGCGCACCCGCCAGCATCCAGACCGCCGCAAACAGCGCCACGCCCGCGCCTGCCGTGAGCAGCCAGGTACCGGATTGGTCCATGCTGCCCAGGTAATCCGCTTTCAGCACCAACGGCAGGAACATCTGCTGCTCCTCGGCCGTCCAGTCGTCATAGCCGACCACCTGATGGTAAAAATCCAGCGATTCTCCCGACATCGGCAGAATGGTCCCCCGCACCGTAAAGCTTTCCCCCGGCGTCTGGCTGGCGCCTGTCAGCAGTTCATAGGATGCATCCAGCAAATCATCCGCTGCGCTGATATATCCGGCGTCCACCGCAAGGCCCATATATTCCGCATCCCCTACCGGAATAATGTATTCCTTCTCTGTGACAGTAGAGCGGTTTGTGGATGTATTGGTGCGCTCTGTATAGGCATACCAGTCATAGATCAGGTATACCTCCGCCTCCACGTATTGCCCTTTCAGCTCGGACACATCCAAAGAGTCCAACGGCTTCGGGCCGCCGATGGCTTTGAATGCGCCGAAGCCCGTCCCCCACAGCAGCCCCGCCGCCAGAGCCAGCGCGATGATGATCGACGCAGCGTGTCCCTTCAGACTTTTCATTTTCAGTTCCTGCAGCATAAATGCTTCCTCCTTCGCGGACAGCCCCTTTTCCCCATCCGCACTTATTTTCTTTATTGTAGCAGGATATGCGCCTGTGCGCCACGTTTTTTCTGCATTTCGGCGCAACTTTTACAAGCAGAAACAAAAAGGCGGGGCCGCAGCCGCGGCCCCGCCTGTATGGCTTGAATTATTTTCCGAACACCTTTTCGTAATCGGCCCGGAATTTTGCGATGCCCGCATCCGTCAGCGGATGCTTTGTCATCTGCTCGATGACACTGTACGGTACCGTGGCGATATCCGCGCCCGCCAGCGCGCAGTCCGTCACATGCACAGGGTTGCGCACACTGGCCGCAATGATCTCCGTATGGATATCGTCATACATGGCGAACATATCCGCAATGGTGCGCACCAAATCAATGCCCGGCATGCTGATGTCGTCCAGACGGCCCAGGAACGGGCTGACGTACGCCGCGCCCGCGCGCGCAGCCAAAAGCGCCTGGTTCGCGCTGAAGATCAGCGTCACATTGCACTTGATGCCCTCTGCGGAAAGCACCTTGGTCGCTTTCAGGCCCTCCACCGTCATGGGAATCTTCACCACCATGTTCGGATGGATCGCCGCGATCTCACGACCTTCCGCGATCATGCCCGCCGCGTCCTCGGTGGTGGCCTTTACCTCGCCGGAGATGGGGCCGTCCACAATGGACGCGATCTCACGGATGACCTCACCGAAATCCCGCCCCTCTTTTGCAATCAGGCTGGGGTTCGTCGTCACGCCGCAGATAACGCCCATATCGTTGGCTTTTTTGATGTCCTCCACGTTTGCTGTGTCGATAAAAAACTTCATAGCACCCTGTCCCTTTCCGTTTTGTTTTGAACGCCTCCCGCACCCCTCCCAAGGCGCAGGGCTTCAACTCTTTCAGTATAATCCCGGAACACGCCCAAAGTCAAACAGAAACGACGTTTCTTTTACGGTTTCGACAAAAAAACAGCCCGGAGCGTATGCCCCGGGCCGGCAGCCGCAGCGGCGGCTCTGTTTTACATCATACTGCGGTACAGCGCGGCAATTTCCTCCACACTGGTATCGCGTGGGTTGCCCGGACGGCACGCATCCGCAAAGGCGCTCTCGGCAAGGAACTGCACGTCCTCGTCCTTCACAATGGCTTTCAGGTCTGCGGGAATGCCCACATCCTGTCCCAGCTTGCGCACAGCGTCGCAGGCGGCCTTGCGGTATTCCTCCTGCGTCATTGCGTCCACGCCTTCCACCCCCATGGCGCGGGCGATCTCCCGGTATTTTTCACCCGTGTACGGCGCGTTGTATTCCATGACGACCGGCAGGATGATCGCGTTGGCAACACCGTGAGGCGTATCATACAGCGCACCCAGACCGTGCGCCATGCTGTGTACGATGCCCAGGCCCACGTTGGAGAAACCCATGCCCGCCACATACTGCGCCAGCGCCATGCCCTCGCGGCCCTCGGCTGTGTTTTCCACAGCGCCGCGCAGATGCCTGGCAATCAGCTCAATGGCTTTCAGATGGAACATGTCCGTCATTTCCCATGCCGCCTTTGTGGTGTAGCCCTCGATGGCGTGCGTCAGCGCGTCCATGCCCGTGGCGGCTGTCAGGCCTTTGGGCATGCTTGCCATCATATCCGGGTCAATGACCGCAACCTCGGGGATATCGTTGGTATCCACGCACACAAACTTGCGTTTTTTCTCCACATCGGTGATGACGTAGTTGATGGTCACCTCAGCGGCAGTACCCGCGGTGGTCGGCACCGCAATAGTAAACACGGCGTGCTTCTTCGTGGGCGCTACGCCCTCCAGGCTGCGCACATCGGCAAATTCCGGGTTCTCGATGATGACCCCGATGGCTTTGGCGGTGTCCATGGAGGAACCGCCGCCGATGGCTACGATGCAGTCCGCGCCGCTCTTTCGGAACGCGGCCACGCCTGTCTGAACGTTCTCAATCGTAGGATTGGGCTTGATGTCGCTGTATACCTCATAGGCAAAGCCCGCTGCGTCCAGCAGGTCCGTCACCTTTTTGGTTACATTGAATCGAATGAGGTCCGGGTCCGAGCACACAAAAGCCTTTTGAAAGCCGCGTGCCGTCAGTTCGGGGACAATATTCCCGATCGCGCCCTTGCCGTGATAGGATACCGTATTCAGTACGATGCGGTTTGCCATAAATAATCCTCTCCCTTATACAATGTAATAAAAGTTCTCCCCTCACCCGTCCCGTCGGATGGTGCATGGGGGACTGCACATTCTGCGGGCGCAGCATATCCGCCCACCCTGATATTCATTCTACAACCTTTTGCTTAAAAATTCTACTCCCGTGTTTCGGTTATACCTTTTGGGCCGGCGGCAAGTTTTGCAATCCTCCGGGAAGCGCGGTCAAAATCCGAAAACAATGCAGGCTTACGGCTGCCGAACGCAGTGTTAAGAAACCGTTAAGGCGTGTTTTCTTTGTTTCAACAGTTGTCAATAGAAAAGTTTTTACTATTTTTAGTATTTATTTTTGCTTTTTAGAACAAATGTATGTCCAAAATACTATTCACGCAACATTTGCAATTATTAACACAATATTCACAAATTCAAGTTTTTCATTCCGTGTTAATATGTGAATAGTGACAAGCGTGATATTCCACGCTTTCATCAATCAGGGCTCCGGCCCGCAAGGAGGAGTAAATCTATGGCGACTAAAACCGCCGCGGTAGACGCCAAGGGCTACCGCAAATTCGGCTTTCGCGATGTGCTTGCTTACGGCTTAGGCGACTTCGGCTGTAACATGAGCTTCGCGCTGAAAGGCACGCTCACCATTTTCTGGACGCAGTACATGGGCATCGATTCCATCCTGATGGCTTCCCTTCTGCTGCTCGTGCAGGTTTGGGATGCGATCAACGACCCTGTGATCGGCGCGATGGTCGACGCGGACAAGCGTCAGTACAAGCGCAACAAATTCCTTGCCTACATCTGGGCCGGTTCTGTCGGCCTGCTGGTGGCCGGCGCTCTGTGCTTCGTGCCCTGGACAGGCGCTCCCTACGTTGTAAAGTGCATTCTGTTCGTGGCCGGCTATATCCTGTGGGATGCGTTCTACACCGTTGCCAACGTTCCTTACGGCTCCATGCTTTCTCTGATCACGGCTGATCCGGTCGAGCGTGCGAAGCTTTCCACCGGTCGTTCCGTGGGTTCCATGGTCGGCAGTATTTCTGCTTCTGTTATTCTGCCGATGCTGATTTACGATGCCAGCAACAATCTGCTGGGTGAGCGTATTTTCATCATCGCGCTCGTCATGGGCATTCTTGGTTTCATCGCTTTCCAGTTTATGATCCGCAACACCGTCGTGCGTGTGGATACGCAGGTCACGCTGAAGGAAGACGCGCCCAAGTTCAACCCGCTGAAGGCTACCGGCCACTTCCTGCGCAACCGCGCGGCAGTGGGCGCCACGCTGGCCCCTGTCGGCCTGTTCATCGGTATGTACGGCGCTCAAACTGCTCTTCAAATCATGTTCCAATCCTATTTTAAAAACGCTCGTATTTCCGGTATCATCGGCATGCTTTCTTATGTCGGCCTGTTCCTGTTCATCCCCTTTGTTGGCAAAATCGTCAGCAAAATCGGCAAGAAGGAAGCTATTACCATCGGTGCTTGTGTCAGCGTTTTGGCCTATATCCTGATGTTTATTCTGCCCATCACTCCGGACGGCAAGGGTTTGGCGCTGTTTGTTGTCTGCCAGCTTCTGAATGCCATTGGCGGCGGCATTGGCCAGTGCGTGAGCTGGTCTCTGATGGCCGACGCGATGGACTACGAGGAATGGAAGTTCGGCACCCGCAACGAAGGCACCACCTATGCGCTGCACTCCTTCTTCCGCAAGCTGGCGCAGGGCATTGGACCGTCTCTTGGCCTTATGGCTGCCACATGGCTGGGTTACAACGCTGCCTTGGGTGCAAACCAGACCATCGAGGTTGCTACCAATATGCGCTATCTGACAGCCGGTGCATATCTGCTGAGTGCTGTCCTGCAGTTGATTGCTTACGGTGTTATCTACAATCTGGACAAGAAAACACTGGCTCAGATGGAAAAAGATCTCGGCAAGCGCCGCGACGACGCCAAGGCCGATCTCTCCAAGATCATCGGCGGCGAAGACTGATTCTGACCGTTCTCCTTCAAATATTTTCACACTCAAACAAAACGGCGCGCTGCCTGTGCAGCGCGCCGTTTTGCTATGCACTTGGCAGCAGGCTATGGTAACTGCTGCCGGGGATGGAGAAAGCCTTGTCAGAACCGCAGCGAAAGGCAGCTGAGCCCGCCGTCTATCTTCTTATATTCCGAAGTATCACACGTCAGGGTTTGATAGCCCGCCGCCTGCACCGCCTTCAATACCTTGGGATACCCTTCCGGCACAATGACCTTTCCGTTCACCCAAATGCAGTTTGCTGCGTACGGCTCGTCCTTCGGGACGGTTATTTTCGTATATCCTTCAAATGCAGGTTTTGTGCAGAACTCACCCGCGGTGAGCATCACACCGTTTTCCAGATAAACCACGCCTGTTTTCAGGTGCAGCACCTCGGTGAGCGGTACGCCCACCACCTTGCAGCCGAACGGTTCCAGAATATTTGCCAGCTGCTTCACACCCTCAGGGTTGGTGCGCCCGGAGAGCCCTACATAAAAGGTATCGCCGCACATCATCACGTCGCCGCCCTCCAGCGTACCGGGTGCTTTTATATGAAAAATTTTGTCGGGCGGATAAAATTCCGCCACTGCCGGCTCAATGGCTGCCGTTTCGCCCTTGCGGCTGGGTGCGCCGGGATTTGTGATCACCGCGCAGTATTTCGTCAGCACCGCGGCGTCCTCTACAAAGCAGCTGTCCGGATATGCCTCGTCTGCGGGCAGTACCGTTACATCTACGCCGCATTGCCGGAGCGTCTCAATATATGCCCTGTGCTGTTCCAATGCTTTTTCATAATCCGGAGCACCCAGCTCCGGGTGGCCGGTAATGCCGTGCACCATTGCGGTGCACGGCGTTTTTACGATCACATGGCTGAACATCTTCGGCTCACTCCTTTTCCGCCGCCAGCTTTTCCTTCAGCTTGGCCTGCACGGTAATGGGCAGGCCGAACAGATGAATGAAGCCCGCGGAATCCGCCTGGTCATATACCGAATCTTCGCCGAAGGTCGCCAGATCCTCACTGTACAGGCTGTACGGAGATGTAGTTCCCGCCGGAATGATATTGCCCTTGTACAGCTTGAGCTTCACATCACCGGTCACATTCTCCTGCGTTTTGTCCACAAAGGCGGACAACGCCTCGCGCAAGGGCGTGTACCACTGGCCGTTGTAAACGATATCGGCAAATTTCTGCGCCACCAGCGCCTTATAGTGAGCGGTCTCCTTGTCCAGGCACAGCATTTCCAGCTGCTCGTGGGCAAAATACAGGATGGTGCCGCCCGGCGTCTCGTACACACCGCGGCTTTTCATGCCCACAAGACGGTTTTCCACAATGTCGATGATGCCGATGCCGTTCGCGCCGCCCACAGCGTTCAGCTCTTTCAGCAGTGTGCTGGCCTTCATGGCCTTGCCGTCCAGCGCGGTGGGCTTGCCCTTTTCAAAATGAATGGTAATATAGGCGGGCGTGTCGGGCGCCTGCTCGGGCGCGACGCCAAGCTCCAAAAACCCCGGTTTTGCGTAATCCGGCTCGTTTGCAGGGTCCTCCAGGTCCAACCCCTCGTGGGAAAGATGCCACAGGTTTTTATCCTTGGAATAATTCGTTTCACGGTTGATCTTCAGCGGCACATGGTGCGCCTCTGCATAGTCGATCTCCTCTTCGCGGCTCTTGATGTCCCATTCGCGCCAGGGAGCGATGATTCCCAGGTCCGGTGCAAAGGCTTTTATGGCAAGCTCAAAGCGTACCTGGTCGTTGCCCTTGCCCGTGCATCCGTGGCAGATAGCGTCCGCGCCTTCCTTTTTGGCAATCTCTACCAGCTTCTTCGCAATGGGCGGGCGCGCAAAGCTGGTTCCCAGCAGGTAGGTGCCTTCGTATTTTGCCCCCGCCTGCACCGTGGGAATGATATAGTCTTCCACAAACTCGTCCACAAGGTCCATCACATACAGCTTGCTGGCGCCGGTGGCAAGCGCCTTGGCCTCCAGTCCGTCCAGCTCTGTTCCCTGCCCTACGTCTCCGGCGGCGGCAACGACCTCGCAGCCGTAATTCTCTTTCAGCCAGGGAATGATGATGGAGGTATCCAGCCCGCCGGAATAGGCGAGCACCACTTTTTTGTACTGCTTTTTCTGCTTTTCCATGTTCGTTCGCTCCTATTGCAAATATCGTCTGCCGGGACTCCGGCGTTTGTGCCCGGCCTTTTTCCGGGGAAATACCGCTGCCGCGTTACAGCACCTTGGAGAGGAAGCTTTTCAGGCGCGGATTCTGCGGGGATGCAAACAGCGCGTGCGGCTCATTCTGCTCCATCACACATCCGTCATCCATAAACAGCACCCGTGTGGATACCTCGCGCGCAAACCCCATCTCGTGGGTCACAATGACCATTGTCATGCCCTCCCGGGCCAGTTCGCGGATAAGGTCCAGCACTTCGCCCACCATCTCAGGGTCCAGCGCACTGGTAGGCTCGTCAAAAAGCATCACTTCCGGCTCCATGGCCAGCGCGCGTACGATGGCGATGCGCTGCTTCTGCCCGCCGGAAAGCTTATTTGGATAGGCGTCCGCTTTGTCCGCCAGGCCGATACGCTCCAGTAGACGCATGGCCTTTTCATCCGCCTCTGCCTGTGTCTGCAGCTTCAGGTTGACGGGAGCCAACGTGATATTCTGTTTCACTGTCAGATGCGGGAACAGGTTGAAATGCTGGAATACCATACCCATCTTCCGGCGGATGCGGTTGATGTCACAGTCCTTTGCGGTGATGTCCTTGCCCTCGAACCATATCTCTCCGCCCGTGGGCTCCTCCAGCCTGTTCAGGCACCGCAGAAAGGTGCTTTTTCCGCTGCCCGACGGACCGATGATGGCGATTTTTTCGCCCTTTTCAATGGTCTCCGTCACGCCCTTGAGCACCATATTCCCGCCGAAGGCCTTTTGCAGATTTTTAACCTCGATCACTTTGCGCCAGCCTCCGTTCCATTTTTTTCTGAATGGCTGTCATGCCTACCACCAGCAGCAGATAAATGGCCGCCGCAATGAACAGCGGCGCGCTGTTGAACGCGATGCCCCGGATGGAATCGGATACCTTCGTCAGATCCCGCGCGGCGATATATCCCGCCACACTGGTCTCTTTAAGCAGCGCGATGAACTCGTTGAACAGCGCGGGCAGAATATTTTTGACCGCCTGCGGCAGCACGATGAGCCGCATCGTCGCGCCCTCGGAAAGCCCGAGGCTTCGCCCTGCCTCCGCCTGTCCAGGGTCGATGGAAGCGATGCCGCCCCGGATGATCTCTGCCACATAAGCGCCCGAGTTGACGCCGAAGGCGAACACGCAGGCCTCAAAGCTGCCGTTGAACAGGATTGTGTAGGCGATCAGGAGCTGTACGACGATGGGCGTGCCGCGGATGACCGTGACATATATACCGCAGGCGGCATTTACTGTTTTCCAGCCAAAGCTCTTTTTGCCGCCGGCATAATATTTCACCAGCGCCACCAGCACGGCGATGCACACGCCGATCAGGCACGCCAGCGCCGCCAGCGCTATGGTCATCCCCAACCCCTCGAGATATTGAACCCATCGGCCTTTGTACACCGTCACCTTATAAAAATCGCTCAGCAGCTTGTTCAAGTCGTTCCAAAAATTTTCCACGGAGGGATAGCCCCTTTCCTTATTTGCTCTGACGCATGCTCCCGAAAGCTGCACGGCCCGCGCAGCGCGGGCCGTGCGCATTTTCCGCCTGCCCTCCGGACGTCAGCCCTCTGCGCAGATCTTCAGATGCTTATCCGTCAGCGACTCCACTGTGCCGTCGTCCATCGCCTTCTGCAGCACACTGTTGACGACCTCCAGCAGGTCCTCGTTGCCCTTGGCCACGCCCATGGCCATTTCCTCCTCGGTGAGAAGCTGCTCCACAGTTTCCAGTGCATCCGGGTTCGCCATTGCCAGCGTCTGCGCAGGCACCTTGTCCAGGATGGCCGCGTCCGCTTTTCCTCCCATCACAGCCGTAGCGCATTCATTGGCATTTTTAAACGCCAGCGGTTCAATGCCAAGCTCTTCCTGTGCGTAGATGTGAGCGGTCGTGCTCTCCTGCACAGCGATATTCTTTCCCGCAAGGTCGTCGGCCGTCTTAATATCGCTGCCCTTCGGCACCAGCAGGATCAATCCGTTCAGTGTATAAGTAATGGAGAAATCAATTTGCTCCGCGCGCTCGGGCGTAGCCGTCATACCCGCTGCAATGAGCTGCCCCTTACCGCTTTTCAGCGATTCGATCAGCAGGTTGAAGTCCATATCCAGCACTTCCAGCTCCACGCCCAGCTCATCGGCCACCAACTGCGCCAGGTCGATGTCCACACCGGCCGGCTTGCCGTCCTCGCCCAGATATTCGAACGGCGGAAAACCCGTGGCCGTCATCATCGTCAGGACGCCTTTTTCCTGAATCTCCTCCACAACGGACGTCCCGCCTGCTGAGTCCTGGCCGGATGCCCCGGAGGACGCGGACGCGCTGCCCGCCGCCGAGCTTGCCGGAGCGGATGCGCCCGAACCGCCGCAGGCCGCCAGGCCCAACATCAGAACCGCTGCCATTGCAAATGCCAATATCTTTTTCATAACTCCCATGCTCCCTCTCTTGTTCCCATTTTGTGCGCCGCCCCTCCGGCGGCTTCCATGGCATTATTATATTCGCATATCTATTCATTGTCAACGAATTTTTATGCGATTTGTTTCTTTTCTGCACATTGCACAGCATTTAACCCTCCGCGCATGCTTTCATAAGCATATTTATACAAAATTGAATTTATTTTATGTATATATTTGCATTTATTCTTTAATTATGCTACTATATATACATTCTCAAACAAAGATGCGGAGCGGTAAAAATGCTTGATACAACCTTATGCAATTCTTATCTTAGCGTAAATTTGCAGACGATCATTAATAATATGCAAAGCATTCAAGAGGATATCGGGCCGGATGTGGAATGCATCCCTGTGTTGAAGGACAATGCTTACTGCCTGGGTGCTGTACCCATTGCCAAAGCGCTTTGCACTTACGCGAACGTGCGCACCATCGCAGTTGCGCAGGTGTGTGAGGGCGTCGAACTGCGGCAGGCCGGATTGTCCGCTCCTGCCGTTCTGGTACTGGGCGGCGTGCCGGAGCGGTTATTCCCGGCTGCGGTCGAGTATGGGCTGCAGCTCACCGTGTTCCATCCGTCCACTGTGTATGCACTGGAAAAACTGGCCGCCGCGCAGGGAAAACGCGCCGAAGTACAGATCAAAGTTGAAACCGGGCTGAACCGCACCGGCGCAAAGCCCGGCGCAGAGCTGGGCGCGCTGGCCACCGCGCTGGCCGCCTGTCCCCATGTGCGCACAATGGGGGTATTCTCCCATTTTTCCACGGGCGAGACAAAAGAAAGCCCTACGGCCTACCGGCAGTTTCAACTTTATCAGCAGGCTTTGGCACAGCTTCAGGCCGCAGGCATCGATCCGCCACAGAAGCACATGTGCAATAGCGGCGGCAGCGACTGGTTCCGCGCCTCGTTCTGCAACGCAGTACGCATCGGGCGCCGGCTGTATATGGATAATCAGGCCGAACCGCTCACACCCGGAACGCCGGGTGCGGTGCAGGAGGCATGCAGCTGGCGCGCCTCGGTAACGAACCTGCGCGTTGTGGAGGCCGGAGATACTGTGGGATATGACGCAGCCTGGACAGCGCCGCGCCGCACCCGCGTCGCCACCGTATGCGTGGGCTACGGCGACGGCCTCTATTATCCTCTGGCGGAAGCAGGCGGCCCGCTGCTGGTGGGGGAACAGAGAGCCCGGCTTCTGGCTACCTGCATGGACCAATGCTTCGTGGATGTAACGGATATTCCCTGCCGCGCAGGAGACGAGGTCACCTTTTTCGGGCAAAGCAGCGGGGGTGCAGCCATGCCCATCCAGGAACTCGGCAAGTTCATGCATGTGGAAGGCGTATATTTTTACAGCTTCCTCTCTCCGCGCGTGGCGCGCGTATACGAGGGACTGGAACCGTGAACGGAACATCTGCGCGGATGCGCCGCACATAAAACACAATATAATACAGGAGGAAATACGATATGCCGAATACCTATGAAACCAAATTGTGGGGAGGGCGCTTCCGCGGCGATGAGGACGCGCTGATGCAGCATTTCAACAGCGAGTGCTGGCGCACCAGCTGGCTGGTGGAGCCGGATATCCAGGGCAGCCTTGCCCATGTGGCCATGCAGGTAAAATGCGGCCTGCTCACCTCCGCCGAGGGAGAGGCGCTCACCCGAGGCCTGGAAACCATCCTGGCCGATTTCAAGGCCGGGCAGCTTGTTTACACCGAAGAATACGAGGATGTGCATACCTTTGTGGAGCTGCACCTGATACGCCGCGTAGGGGACGTGGGCAAAAAGCTGCACACCGCCCGCAGCCGCAACGACCAGTGCAATGTGGATATGAAGCTGTACGTCAAGCAGCAGGCACATCATGTGGCCGCTCTTATCGACACCTTCTGCGCCACGCTGCAGCGTGTTGCAGAGGAAAACCCGTGGATGATGCCGGGCTACACTCATCTGCAGCGCGCGCAGGTGGTAACGTTCAAATACCATCTAATGGCCTACTGTGAAATGATGCTGCGGGACAAAAAACGCCTGCTGAATGCCGTGGATGTGATGGATGAATCCCCTTTGGGCTGCGGCGCGCTGGCAGGAACCACCCATATCATCGACCGCTCCTATACCGCTCAGCTCCTGGGCTTTTCCCACGGCGCATGCAAAAACTTTCTGGATGGCGTGTCCGACCGGGATTTTGTGCTTGAGGTACTCTCGGATTTCAGCATCCTGATGATGCACCTCTCCCGTCTGGCCGAGGAGCTCATCCTATGGAGCAGCGCTGAATTTGGTTTCGTGGTGCTGGACGACAAATATACCACAGGCTCCAGCATCATGCCGCAGAAGAAAAATCCGGACGGCGCGGAGTTGGTACGCGGGCGCACGGGCCGCGTCTACGGCGATCTGATGGCCTTGTTGTGTGCGATGAAGGGTCTGCCTCTGGCCTACAACAAGGACATGCAGCAGGACAAGGACTCCTTTGCAGATGCGCTGGACGTGGTAACAGCTTCATTGATGATGATGGAGCGCATGATCGGTACGCTGCAGGCAAAGCCAGAGGCCATGGAGGCCGCGGTAAAAAAGGGCTTTCTGAATGCCACGGAAGTGGCGGACTATCTGGTGCAGCACGGCGTTCCCTTCCGCGACGCTCACGGCATCGTGGGACAGATCGTTATTTATTGTGAGGACGCGCAGAAAGGCATCGAGGAACTTTCCCTGGACGAACTGCTTCAGTTTTCACCCGCCTTCGGGCCGGATATCTTCAGCTACATCGACTACGCCGCCATTCTGCAAAAAGGCATCAAAAAAGAAATGCTGTAATACAAATAAAAAACGCCCCCGCCTGCGGCATAAGGCCGCTGCGGAGGCACTTTTTATTTTCGGAACTGATGCGGAGAAGTTTCGCTTATACTTCGAAGTTCACGGCGGTGTCGCCCTTCAGGTCCGTGCCGAACTCATAATCGTTGCCCGGCAGAATGGCATTGAGCAGAATGCCCACAATGGCCGCGATGGCAAGGCCGGACAACGTAAAGCTGTAAGATGCGCCAAGCGGCACCGTGATGCCGCCCACGCTGTTGAAGCCCAGCGCGGAGACCAGGATGACGGCCGCGATGATCAGATTGCGGGATTTTGTGAAGTCCACCTGGTTCTCCACGACGTTGCGCACACCCACGGAAGAGATCATGCCGTACAGCACAAAGGAGATGCCGCCGATGATGGCGGAAGGCACCGTCTGGATGGCTGCGCCGATCTTCGGGAAGAAGCTGAGCAGGATGGCAAAGCATGCAGCGATACGCATGACACGGGGATCGTACACCTTCGTCAAAGCCAGCACGCCGGTATTCTCGCCGTATGTAGTATTGGCCGGTGCGCCGAAGAAACCCGCCAGGCTGGTGGCAAGGCCGTCGCCCAGCAAGGTGCGGTGCAGGCCGGGGTCGGACAGGTACGGACGCTCACAGGTGGCACTGATGGCTGCAATGTCGCCGATATGCTCCATCATGGTGGCCAGTGCGATGGGCGCAATGGTGATGCAGGCGCTGACGCTGAACTTGGCCATGCTGCCCGTATGGATGGCCAGGCCGAACCAGTCGGCCTGCTGGATGGCGGTAAAATCCACCTCGCCCATGAAGAGTGCAGCGATATAAGAGACCACGATACCGATGAGGATGGGCAGGATCTTCACCATACCCTTGCCCCAAATGTTGCATACCACGATGACGGCCAGCGCGATAAATGCCAAAAGCCAGTTGGACTGACAGTTCGTGATGGCGCTGGGCGCAAGGATCAGGCCGATGGAAATAATGATGGGCCCGGTGACGACCGGCGGAAAGAACCGCATGATCTTGCGCACGCCGAACACTTTGATGAGAGCGCTGAGGATCACGTAGATCAGCCCGGATACTACGATGCCGCCCGCCGCATACGGCAGCATCTCGCTGGGGGTGCCATCTGCACCCAGCGGGGCCACAGCAGCATAGCCGCCCAGGAACGCAAAGCTGGAACCGAGGAACGCCGGCACCTTGCCCTTTGTCAGCAGATGGAACAGCAGCGTTCCGATGCCCGCGAACAGCAGCGCCGTGGAAACGCTGATACCCGTCAGAATGGGCACGAGCACCGTCGCGCCAAACATGGCGAATGTGTGCTGCACGCCCAGCACCAGCATCTTGGGTACGCCCAGCTTACGGGCGTCGTACAGCCCTTCCCTGCCGAGCTCGATCTTTTTGGTCTCTTCGCTCATTGATACTTCCTCCTCAAATCAAATGCCTTCTATTCCAAACACCATGTACGGTGTAAAGGCCGCGCGGCCAAAAAAAGAGGCATTTCCCTTATCGCCGCCGATAACGGAAAATGCCTTTTCTGTTATGAAGGAAAGAATAGAATATACGGCCCCGCCGTGCAGCCGAACGCCGCGCGGGGAAGGATAAGCGCCGTATGAAGCTGTGCGCAAAGCTGCCGCATGTTCCAAACCTCTCTTTACATTTTATTTATAATACCAGACATGCGCGCGCGTTGCAATACTTTTTTCTCCCTTCTTTTTCAAAATTTGCAGCGGCGGCATTTCAACCCTTTCCCGCACTCGCTCCTTTTCGCATCATTGCGCGCAGCTCTTCCAGCGCTTTTTTCTCGATGCGGGATACATAGCTGCGGCTGATGTGCAGGATATCCGCCACCTGCTGCTGTGTCAGCGGCTGCGTGCCCGAAAGGCCGTAGCGCATGATGACGATCTGCCGTTCCCGGCCGGAGAGACGGTTCACCACACGGTAGAGCGCCTCGGTCTCCTCCTTACGCTCGTAGTCCTCGTGCACGTCGAAGGTATCGGCCACTACGTCGTTCAGTGTCAGGCTGTTCCCGTCCTTATCGCTGTCGATGGGCTCCTGGATAGACACGTCGTTCTGGCTTTTTTTACCCGCTCGGAACTGCATGAGCACCTCATTTGCTATCCTCCCGCCAATGCGGCGCCGGCGTATTTACGAACTGCGTATTTCCGTCGCCGTGCGCTTCGCTTCTTTCCTCCCGCTCTGTCCGCCCTTCCTCGGCGCACAGAAAATCCGCGGGGACCTCCGCAGTCCCCGCCAGCACAACGTGCGCGCTTTCGCCGTCCCACACGACCCTTTGCACCAGGGCCTGCACAGCGGCGCGTTTCTGCGCAAGCCGCATCGTTTCCATACTTTCCGGGAACGCCGCGAGCAGCCGGCGCTGTACTTCAAGCTCCCTTGCGCCGAGCACGTTCTGCGCAGCAAAGCGCTCCAGTTCTCCGATGCGTTTTCTCAGTTCCCGGTCCAGTTCGTGCAGCGTCCCGATTCTTTTTAGAATATGTTCCCTTGCCGCGCCCGCACCCGCCTGTGCAAGGGAGTCCACCAGCGCGTCGATTTTTTTTGCATTCCCGCCCAGTTCCTTGCGCAAAGCCGACAGTTTTTCCCCGGCCAGGCCCGGTCCCCCCATAGAACCCCCTTTGCTTTGTGCAAGGCGGCCGGCAAAGCCTGCTTTATCCTCCGCCAGCGCTCCGATCGCCTGTAAAACGGCACTGTCGAGCATATTTCCATCCGCGTTTTTTCCATCGCAAAGGCTTCGGCGGCTCCGCTCTTTTTCCCGGCATACATAGGTATAGCTCCGCGTTCCGTCCGCGAGGCTCCGCTTCGAAAGCTTGGGATACATTCTGCCGCCGCAGCGGCAAAACAATAGGCCCGTCAGCAGCGCCTCGTTGCTGCGCGGCCTGCGGTATGCCTTGGATCTGTTGTGCTCCAGCGCGGCCTGTGCTTCCAGCCAAACCTCTGAAGAGATAAGCCCCCGGTGTTTCCCCACGGATACGATCCATTCACTGACCGGAAGATATACCGTGTTTTTCCCTTTGCTTTGATCGGTACGATTGTATGCCAGGACCCCATGTACGCCGTCAAATTCCCTTTCATTTGAAAACACATCTGCCTGCCGTTGTATAAAATACCGGTAGGCTGCCTGATCTGCAACCAGATAGACGGGATTTTGCAGAATCCCCTTGATGGAAAAGCGTGTGAATGTTTTTCCGTTTTTCGTAGTCACACCCCGCCGCAGCAGCTCCGTCTCCGTCGCGGTAAGGGAGTGCGTTTCTGCAAACAGCGCGTAAACCAGCTTTACGGTTTCCCCCTCCTCCGGGATCAGCTCCAGCATACACGCTTTTTTTGCTTTTCCGTCCACCGTCACCGTCCGCACGCTCTTTGAACAGTATCCTGTGGGTGTTGTCCCGCCGAGCCAGCGCCCGGTTTTTGCAAGTTCATGCATGTTATCCCGGATGCGCTCCGCGATCGTCTCCCTTTCCAGCTGCGAAAAGACCGAGGCAATGTACATCATCGCACGCCCCATGGGCGTGCCCGTATCGAATTGCTCCTTGATTGAAACAAAAGCGATATCCAGTCTGCTCAGTTCTTCGATCAAGCCCGAAAAATCGCTGATGTTCCGGCTGATACGGTCCAACCGGTACACAACGACCGCCTTGAATTTCCGCTCCCGCGCGGCCCGGAGCATACGTTTGAACGCAGGACGTTCCAGGTTCCCGCCGGAAAAGCCCTCATCTTCGTAAACTGCCGCCGCGTCTGCGTCCGCCTGTCCATGGTTTGCCCGGATATATTCGCGGCACAGCTCGATTTGGTTACCGATGCTTTCTCCCTTTCCCGTGAATTTTGATTTTCGGGAATAAATTGCTATCTTCCCTTCGCTTGCGCGCATGTTCCCGCCTCCGTTTTATGATATGAGCCCCGCCCTACTCTATCATATGCTCCGCCGTACGTTCTAAGCCCGCGATGTGCGCAAAGCCCGCCGCATCCTCCTCTTTAAAAAACACAGGCACCCCGCCGGTGAAGACCGGCGGGGTGCCTGCCCGGAGGTTATCCCGCATCCGCATGGACGCGTTATTTCCATTCATGCTGTTTTACCTGTGTGCTCTACCCATTGCGTCCTTTTCTTTTTGCAGCCGATGAACCCGGTGAGCTGCAAAAATGAAAGCCCATAACGGAACACATGCTTTCCAGCAGGCACATCCACAGCGCGCGCACCGCGTCCAGCAGAGTGATCTGCAGGTTCTGCGTGTAGATGCGCTGAAAAAACGCGGTAAGCATCATCACTGCGCCGTAAATGGTGTACAGCGCAAAATACCGTACCATAAACGGAAAATTCAAAAAACAAAGCAAGCGGCCAAACCCACCGTGAGGATACCGAAAACCTCTATCGCAGGCGAAAGCAGCTCGAACAGAAGGTAATACATATACGACACCCAGCTCACAAGCCCGAAACGTGGGTTTGCAAAAATCTGCGGATAAGATGTCATGCTCTGGGACAGGCCCAGATGCCAAAGCCGGCGCTGCTTCATCAGGTCTTTCATATTGGACGGCGCCTGGCTCCAGCATACAGCGTTGGGCTCGTACCGGATGGAATACCGCTGCCGGTTGTTGCGGCAGTACACATGGAGCTTGACAACAAGCTCCATGTCTTCGCCCAGCGTGCCCGCATCGTAACCTCCCGCCGCCACCACAGCATCTTCTTTAAACAAACCGAACGCACCGGAGATGATCAGGGTTCCGTTGAACTCTGTAATATCCTGGCTTTGCGCCAGCTCCAGCAGCGCGCCCCCACGCCCTTCCGAAAGCGCCCGCCAGGAAAACAGGCCTTTTGTGTCTCTCCGCGCCGCCCTCTGCGCACAGCCCGGGAGCCCCATCATCGCAAACAAAACACACGCCAGCGAAAAAATGCCATTCCTTTTTTCACGCGCATGAAAGCCTCCTGTTTTATTGACTTTATACAATTTATAATTGTATAGTTTATGACAAGAATCAAAGTCAATAAAACCCCTGCGTTTTTCGACTTTGTTCTCCTGAAACAGCTGTTTTAACCGGTCTTACGTCCTGTTTTGCGCCAAAAACGAAAGCCGGGGCCGCCGCCCCGGCTTTCACTTTCTTTATTTCTCCAGTATTTTTTGAAGATATTCCGCGCTTCGCCGCGCATCCTGCAGTCCATCCGGAGAGGGTTCATCGTTTTCAACGATCAGCCATTCCTTGCCGCAGTCTGCTGCGGCAAGGCAAATCTCCGGGATATCGGCCTCTCCTTCGCCCAACGCACAGGGCAAGGGCTTCGATTTTTTTCCGTCCTTGATATGCAAAAGCCCGATGCGGCTGTTGTTCTCGCGCAAAAAGCGCGCAGGGTCCAGCCCCGCGTAAAACACCCAGTACAGATCCGCCTCCAGCGGCACAGCCTGCATGATATGCTCCAGCGGCAGCGCCGCGCAGCCGTCCACGGGGCGCAGCTCATGGGAATGGTTGTGGTACAGGATGCGCACCCCATGCGGCTCCGCCGCTGACTGCGCCGCCTGCAGCACACGGACCGCGCGGGCGACCGCCTCCGGGCTGTCTGCCGCCGACCACGCCATCGCCACCGTATCCAGCCCCAGCACCTTGGCGTCCTCCAGCACACCGTCAAGCTCCTGTTCCATGGCGTCCAGTGAAACATGGCAGCTCAGGGCGTGCATTCCCGCCTGCTCCACGATCTGCCTGACCCTCGGAGCCGAGATATCGTAAAGCCCCGCGAACTCCACGCCTTCATACCCCATCTGCCGCAGATGCAGCAGGGCATCCGCCAGCGTTTCCTCGTCCCGGATGATATCCCGTAGCGTATACAACTGAATTGCAAGCTTCATTTCATTCCTCCGGCTTCACAGCCCTGTGTTCTTTTGCGGAAACAAAAATCGCGTCGATCACACGCATGACGGCGAGCATCTGCCGGTGCGTGACGGCCGGCTCTCTCCCGCCTTGCTGTGCGTCGCGGAAATTGACATAATAGTCCCGCGCGTCCGTCTGTACCTGCGGCAGGGAAAGCGTCTCCACTGTTTCCCGCGGGCGGGGCGCCATGGTACGCGTGGGGCCTGCGGCCGTATACACGATGCCCTCGTCCCAATGCATCTCTGTGTTTTTCGCGCACACCATTTTTCCGCCGCAGGCGAAGTCATCCACCTGCAATGTGCCTTTTTCACCGGAAACATGCCAGCGCGGCAAGGGAATGAACGTATAGGTATCCACCTCCACCAATGCGGAAAGGCCGTTTTCAAACCGCAGCATCACTTTAAAATTGTCGTCCACCTCGGGAAATTTGACGCTGAGCAGATGGGCGTATACCTCGCGGACCGGGCTGTCCGCCAGAAGCAGGAGCTGGTCTAGCAGATGGACGCCCCAATCCAGCAGCATGCCGCCTCCCGCCTCCTGTGTGCAGCGCCAGTCCCCCGGGATGCCCTTCGCGCCCTGCACACGGCTTTCAATGTAAAACGGGCAGCCCAGTGCGCCGCTTTGGATGCACTCACGGACGATGCAAAAATCCCTGTCCCAGCGGCGATTCTGATGTACGGTGAACAGCATTCCGGTCTGCTCGCTCACCGCAAGAACTTCCAGCAGGTCCCGGCTGTTCATCATCACCGGTTTTTCGCACAAAACGTGCTTGCCCGCGTGCATTGCCGCGACAGCGAGCGGCTTGTGAAAGTTATTCGGCACCGCAAGGATAACCGCGTCAACGTCCTTCCTCATGAGCAGTTCTTCCAGCGAATCGCAGACATCGCGGCCCTCCGCCCGTGCTTTCTCTCTTTTTTCCGGCGCAATGTCATATACGGCGGATACGGCAAAATCCGGCATCGTGCCGATTTGCTGCGCATGATAATTTCCCATGGCCCCGTAGCCAATCAACCCAAAACGATACATGTGCTCACCTCATGCCCAGTACACGTCCGCTGTGGGCGCGTCGAAAATCATCGTGTCCCGCAGCACTCGGATGGCCTTTTCCAGCCCTTCTTTCTGGCTCATCAGCGCGTCCTCGTGTTCAATGGAGATCACGCCGTCATACCCGGCCTGCTGAAGAGCGCTGAAAATGGCACGCCATGTCTGTGCCCCGTGCCCGTAACCGACCGTGCGGAACAGCCAGGGGCGTGCCGCCGTATCGGCGAAGCCCGATGTGTGAAGCACGCCGTTTACAGCCGTATTATATGGGTCTATGTAGGTGTCCTTGGCGTGGAAATGGTAGATACAGCCGCGCAGCGCGTGCACTGCCGCCACCGGGTCCACTCCCTGCCAGAACAGGTGGGACGGGTCCAGATTGGCGCCCACCGCATCTCCCACGGCCTCTCGGAGACGCAGCACCGTCGGCACGTTATACACGCAGAAGCCCGGATGTATTTCCAGCGCCACGCGCACATGATGCGCCTTTGCAAACGCGCCCGCCTTTTTCCAGTACGGGATCAGTTTTTCCTCCCACTGCCAGCGGCGGATCTTTTCGTAGTCTTCCGGCCATGTAGCCACCGCCCAGTTGGGATACTTCGAGGTCTCGCAGTCGCCCGGGCAGCCGGAAAAGGTAATCACGGTTTTAACGCCCAGCCGTTCGGCAAGCAGAACGGCCGCCTCAAATTCCGCATGGGCCGTCCCGGCTGTCTCCTGGTCGGGATGAAGGGGATTGCCGTGCACGGCAAAGGCGGAGATCGTTAGGCCGTGCTTTGCCACGGTCGCGGCAAACTCATCCGCCGCTGCGGGGTCGCCCGCCATTTTCCGCGCGTCGCAGTGCGCGGTCCCCGGCGAGCCGCCGCAGCCGATCTCAACCTGCTGCACGCCCTGTTCCTTCAAATATCTGCACGCCTCGTCCAGAGAAAGCGAACTCAGGCAAACTGTCATAACACCCAGCTTCATTTCTGTTCCTCCTTACTTAAAAAAACACAGGCCGGCCGGTACGGGCCGATTCGTAGATCGCGTCCAGAATACGAGTGACCGTGAGCGCCTGTTCGGGCTTCACAGTCAGCTCGCCCTTGCCTTCCACCGCGTCTGCAAACACCATCTGCTCAAGGTCGGCCGCATCCAGCTGCGCACCGTCAAAGAACGCCACAGATCCGGCGTCCAGCTGCGGCTTTTCCACATACTGCCTGCCGTGCCGCACGCCGTTGATGCGCAGGCCGTCCTCCATATCCGCGCCGGCCTTTGTTCCGCACAGGACAGTCTTTGCCTCGTTGACATCCAGCGTATTCAACGCCCAGCTGGATTCCAGTACCACCGTCGCTCCGTTCTCCATCACAACGAAGCCAAACGCGCTGTCCTCGACCGTGAACGCCTCCGGATCCCAGTTGCCGAAAGCATTGCCCTGGTCCGTATCGCCGTTCAGCTTATGGTATACGCTTCCCACGGCATATTTGGGCTTATAGTTGTCCATTGTCCACAACGTCAGATCCAGCGCGTGTGTACCGATGTCCACCAGCGGCCCGCCGCCCTGCTCCTCTGCGTTCAGGAACACGCCCCATGTCGGCACGGCACGGCGCCGCAGCGCCTTGGCCTTCGCATAATAGACCTCGCCCAAGCGCCCCTCCTCGCACTCCGCTTTCAGGAACTGGCTGTCCGGACGGTATCGGTTCTGGTAGGCGATCGTAAGAAGCCGGCCTGTTTCGCGGGCCGCGTCCAGCATTTTTTTGCCTTCCGTATAATTGATGGCCATCGGCTTTTCGCACATCACATGCTTGCCGCTGTGCAGCGCGTCCACCGTGATAAAAGAATGCGAGCGGTTGGGCGTACATACATACACCACGTCCAGCTCCTCCGCCAGCAGCTCCTTGTAATCCGTGTATACCCGGGCGCCCGGCGCGCCGTATTCCGCAGCTGCCTTTTCGGCCCTTTCCCGGATGATGTCACAGAATGCGACCATTTCCATGCGGTCCACTTTCCGAATCGCCGGCAGATGCTTGTTGTTTGCAATGCCCCCGCATCCGATGATTCCTGCTTTGATTTTCATTTCTGTTTCCCCCTTAATCACAATCGCCGAATTTTTTCAGAATGCGTCCAAACGTTTGCATCTCTGCTATAAATCAGTATAATGAAAGCAGTGCCCGCCTGTCGTGACAATCCGCAGGGCGGCGGTGACAGATCGTCCGGTTTTTCGGGGAGGAAAAATATGATCGGCTCATACGAGACGGTGCGCGACAATATGACGCACGTGGATTGTTGGTATTCGCAAAACGATATCTGTGCCCCGCATTTTCACAGCAGCATCGAATTGACTTACGTTCTTTCCGGGCAGCTGATGGGCTGGGTAAACGGCGAGGAACATGCGCTGAATGCGCACGAGCTTCTGCTCTGTCCATGCTATTCCCTGCATTATTACGAGACGAAAGACGCCTCCCGTTCCATCGTGCTCACGGTGCCCATGGAGACCATCCCCTTCTTTCAGAAGCTGTTGCGCACCAACAGCTTTCAGAGCATCACGGCCAAACTGCCTGCGCAAAATGAGCTGCTCCATTGTCTGAAGCAGCTCATCGCTGCCCCGAAGGAAAATGCAGTTTTGCGCAAGGGCTATGCCTATGCCGTCATGGGGATCTTGTCCGATCTTCTCAAACTGCAGCCCGTGAAAGGCAGCGCGGCCCCGAATTTTGCGCGTGATATCCTGCTGTATCTGGAGGACTCTTTTCTGCTTCCTTTGGACGTCCGGTCCGTGGCCGAGCATTTCGGTTATTCTCGCGGACATTTTTCCTATATTTTTTCTCAGACCTTCGGGTTCACTTTCGGAGAATATCTCAGCATCCTGCGCTGCCGCCACGCCGCTATGCTCCTGACAAACAGCTCAGCCTCCCTGATTGAGATCTCAATGAACTGCGGCTTTGGGAGCATCCGCACGTTTTACCGCAGCTTCAAACATGTATACGGGATGACGCCTACACAATATCTTTCCGCACACACTGCCGACGGACCGGACCGTATCCGCGGCCTTCCGGCCGCGCCTGCGCCGTAATCGGGACAGCCTTCCTTCGCATATGCTTTAGCATAGGAGGGGTTGCGATGCGCCGGCAGGAAGTAAAGATCATCGTATATGCGCCCCAAACCGCCGCGGGGCGAATGGAACTGGCACAGCGGACGGCCGCCGTGCACGCCGATGCCGTTTTGCAGCACGTCGGCCGGCTTCCGTGCCCGTACGAACAAAAGCGAGCGCTGCTCACCGCAGTGCTCGAAACCGTGCAAAGCACATGAAAACAGCGCCGGAGGAGCATTCCTCCGGCGCTGTTTTCTGTTTTAGCCGCCATGACCGGGCGCGCTTGTATTCTCTTCTCGTTTCCCGCCGCATTTGCGGGAGGATAGCATTTTCAATGCAGCGCGCTGCATATGTGGCAAATCGTGCGCCTTTGGTATTGTCAAAGCTGTTCACCGCCTTGATAAGGCCGATGGTTCCGATGCTGATCAGGTCCTCCTGGTCTGTGGAAGAAGCGTAGTATTTTTTTACGATGTGCGCCACGAGGCGCAGATTGTGCCGGATGAGCTTATCCCGCGCCGCCATGTCGCCGTTCTTCATCGCCTCGAATGCTGCGATCTCGTCCCGCGCGGAAAGAGGCTTCGGGAAACTGCTGCTTTCCAGGTGCAGTGCGAAATATAAAATCTGGCTTGCGACAAAGCTGAATATGATACCAAACATCTGTATGCCCTCCTTGTATGCGATACTACATTGTATGGCAGGGGACACGGCGGCATGCCGCGGGACAGGCGCGTTCGCTATGTTTTGCCCATTGGAAAGCGGCCCGCATATTGCGGGCCGCTTGTGCTGCATTCAGATGTCTGTACGGTAGATCGTCTTTCCGTCCTTGACCGTCTCCAGAATACGGATATCACGAAGATGCATGGGAAGCGCCTTCAATGGGTCCTCCTCCAGAATCACCAAATCCGCCCGTTTTCCCGGACGCAGGCTTCCTTTGCTTCCTTCCTCAAAATACTGGTATGCCGCATTGATGGTCACGGCGCGCAGAGCATCCAGGACCGGAACGCGCTCCTGCGGCCCCAGCACCGTCCCCTGCTTTGTAACGCGGTTCACTGCGCACCATACAGTCTCCAGCATGTCCGGCTGGATAACGGGTGCATCCTGATGGAACGTATAACGGAGGCCCTGTGCGCCCGCAGAGGCCGCGGGGCTGATGCGCGCCGCGCGTTCCGGTCCGAGATTCTCGAGATGCACGTCGCCCCAATGGTATACATGAGCCACAAAAAAAGACGGTATCATCCCGTTCTGTGCCGCCCGGGACAGTTGGTCCGGCGCAAGCATCTGCGCATGGATGATAACGGGACGTATTGCCCGGCAAGGCTTACCGGACGCAGCGCGAGCCCTGAGGCGTTCCCCATACACGCGCAGATACTGTTCGCAGGCGGCGTCTCCGTTGCAATGCACCAGCAACTGCATATTTTCGTCCAGCGCTCGGTCCACATACCCGGCCAGTTCTTCGTTGCTCATACGCGGATAACCGCGATAATTTTCCTCTGCACCGCAGTACGGCTCCCGCAGCCACGCGGTGCGTGCCTGAGGTGAGCCGTCCAAAAAAGTTTTGTAGCCTCCCACCTTAAAACGGCCGCTGTACTGTCCGATGTGTTCGGACAGCGCCGTTCGCATGCCGTCCGCCTGTGTGATATCCAGATATCCCACCACGTCCAGCTTCAGCAGGCCCGCCGCGCACAGCTGCCTGTACAGCGGTTCCATCGCCGGTATCATCATTCCTTCCTGCACCGTGGTGACGCCACGCCGCGCATAGCCGTCCTGCGCGCGCAGATATGCGCCCATCAGGTCCTCCGGCGCCGGCATTGGAACGCGGCTCTGGCAATTCAGAAAAGCGTTCTCTTCCATGTAGCCCGTCACCTTTCCGTCCGCGACCTCCATCATGCCGCCCTCCGGCACAGGTGTATCCGGCGTGATTCCCAGCCGTTCCAGCGCAAGCGTGTTCAAAACGCCCGTATGGCCGGACTGGTGAGCCATAATCACCGGATTGTCGGGAGCGGCACGGTCCAGCACTTCTCTGCGCGGCGGACGTTTTTCCCGAAGAACGTTATGGTCGAAACCCTGAGCGGCGACCCATTGCCCCTTTGAAATATGGTTATCGCGGATAAACGCCGCGATACGTTCTTCGATCTCGTCAAAGCTGACGGCCTCGCCCAGGGGCACCTGCAAAAGTGCGTTGGCACAGCCGGAAAAATGGCTGTGCGCGTCAATGAACGCCGGCATCAGCGTATGGCCTTTCAAATCGACCATCTCACAATCCCGTCCCGCCGCCGCACGCACCTCTGCCTCGCTTCCCACGGCGCGGATCACGCCGTCCTCCACCAAAAGCGCCTGCGCATACAAAATGTCCTCCATTGTAAGCACAGTCCCGCCGTAATACATCCGCTTTGCCAAAGCGAGCACATCCTTTCCTTTTCGCACCCTACCGGCGCTTTATGATTTACTATACATCGAATAGTTTTCCAATTTTACTGTAAATCATGAATAATGCGTAAACAAGGCCCAGCCTTTTGTCCAAAGACAAAACAAAACGCACCGGAAGCATTTTCAGCTTCCAGTGCGTTTTTCTGGCGGAGAGTTAGGGATTTGAACCCTAGGTACCTTTAAAGGGTACACACGATTTCCAGTCGTGCGCCTTAGACCACTCAGCCAACTCTCCAAGCAAATGGTGCTTTACTATATTACCCAAATATCGGAAAATTGTCAAGTGTTTTTTTGCCGTTCTGGATTTTTCTGCATTTTTGCGGGAGAAACGCTTACCGCATTCTGCTCCGGCGCTCCTGCCAGGCGATCTCACCTATGCGATCTGCGGCATATTCAAAAAAGCGCCGAAACGATTCGCAATAATAATTTTCCGTATCGTCCGCCCCGCCTGTCCAGTCGCGCCTGCATCCCCCATTGCACAGCGGCACCCATCTGCAGCTTGCACACCGGGACGGGCGAAGCCGCCCCTGCCGTAAAAATTCGGAAGCCGTCTCATCGTTCGCCAATTGTTTCAGACTGTCTGTATGTACGTCGCCCATCCGCCATCGGTCCAGCACATAAAAATCGCAGGGATAAACACCTCCGTCCGCTTCCACGACAAAATAGCTGCCACAGCCGCCCGAAGCCGCACAGGTGCTTGCCGGCTCCCCCATTGCAAGATGAACATAGTCATCGAACAAGCGCACGCTGGTATAGTGTCCTTCCGCCCAGTCGCGGTACCATTGGTCAAATAACCCGCACAAAAAATCTCCATACAGTTTTGGCGTCAATGAATATACTGCGCGGCCCCGCTGTTCCTCCAAGGGGTCAAGACATGGAATAAACTGCAGATAGCGCACTCTCAGCTTTTTCATTGAGGCATATGTTTTCTGCGGATGCTTCGCGCATTGCCCCGTCACGACGCATAACAGGTTTGTCTCCACTTCAAATTTTTGCAGCAATGCCAGCGCCTTAGCCACACGCCCGTATGTGCCTTCCCCTTTTGTGTCCACGCGGTAATGGTCGTGCAGCTCCCGATACCCGTCCACAGAGAGGCCCACCAGAAACTGGTTTTCCTTTAAAAAGTGCGTCCATTCCTCATTCAGCGCCATGCCGTTTGTCTGAAGCGCATAACTCACCTGCCGATCCAGCGGCCGAAACGCGCTTACCATCGCTACGAAATCCCGAAAAAAGTCCAGCCCGGCCACCGTAGGCTCGCCGCCCTGAAACGCAAAACTCACCGCTCCGTGCTCATCCGCTGCTGCAAAAGCTGCTTTAATTAAAGCCCCGGCGGTTTCACGGGACATCACGCCCATGCTCTTCACTTCCCTGTTGTCCGAAACATCCGCATAAAAACAGTAACGGCATCTCAGATTACACAGGCTGGAGGCGGGTTTGATCAAAAGATTGACGTTCTTCACCGCGCATTCTCGCTCCTCTCTTATCGTGCGAACTCAAAACACCCCGGAAACCAGTATAGCAAATCGCTGTTTCATACACAACAAGAACGGCCTCATCATACATTTTCCGAGTTATCCGCCTGAGAAAATCAATTTTGCATTTTGACTTGCTGCTCCTGAATCAGAGGATAGCGCACCAACCCCGTACTGGCCAGGGCTTCATGGTGCATATCCACAGCAGTGATCTGACGGTTTTCATAAGTCGTATAATAATAAATGCCTTTGCTTGCATTGCAGCAAGAAGTATAAAGCGTTATTTCATATTTTCCATCTCCCACATCGCAGCAGCCGCGCTGCTGCTCGACCGAGCCGAGAATGTGGAAAAACTGGCTGACGCTCTCCTTTTCCGTACAGCCGGAAACGGAATTCATCCTAGTGAAAGCGGCCCGGACAAAACGGGACTGAGAGGATAAATCGCCCGGCAGCCCGAGCCCGCCCATCCCGCGGCTGTATGCGGATAACGGCAATTCGGAAGAAAATAAATTTTCCGGTGTTTTCGGAGACAGACGCATATAATTGTTAAGCCCAAACATTTGTTGTTCAAAAGGAGGGTTGTTGGTGAGGACGCCAACCGGATTTTCATAAATCCTGAGCCCCTCCCGAACCGATTCGACCGTAATGGCCCCTTCCCGGTCGGCGATCAGCCAATGAAGCTGTGCTGCCGGCATCTGCTCATTGAACGGAAGTCCCACAAGATTGGCTTTTGCAAGGAGCGCGCCGGCCTCCTTCACAGTGGCGCACTGCCCCAGGACCCAAGGAATAAACTCGAATACAGCGATATTATCCTTTCCCTTCGCCGGAGACGCCGCATAACAAGCATTTCCCACGAAGTTCAGCCCTGCCATGCCCAGCCCTTTTTCGTTGACCGCGTCGTAATACAGCGGATACTCCTGTGCAACACAAGCCATACCGATAACAGCAAAATGGTGCGGCATCCCCGCCATATACCGAAAAGGAAACGGCTCGTTGCGCGGCGTTATTACGACTTCTTCCCCATACGAAAATTCGTAGTCTAATGTGCGTCCAAAATAAAAATCCTTCGTTTTATAGGTCGCTGCCGTACACATGTGTTATCCTCCCGCTGCAAAAGTTGGATTTTTCCGCGATAACTGCCATGCCTCAAATCTGTTCGCGCTTCAGGGCCCATTTTTGGGGTATTTTCAAAAACTTTCCATTTCCAGCGCCGCATTTCTGCCGAAAACTCTGCTGCTTTTGAGGCACCAAATTCTTTACCTTTATATTTTACAATATCTGTCCTGTTTTTGCACGCGGACGATAAATATTTTTTCATATGCTATTTTTTTATCCATCTGCTTTCCCTCGCTCAGATTATGCGGAACCCCATCGCCTGCGACAGTAATTCTTTGTCTTTTGCCGCATTTCTATTTTTTTAAGGCAAAAAAATGAAACTTCTGGCGGCCATGGCCGCCAGAAGTTTCGCATTTAAGGTGCGCTCCAGTGTTCGGCGTATACAAGTTTTTTCATATACACTGCCGTTCTCTCGCCGTAAAGAGCGGTTTTTGAACAACTTTTCCCCTGATTTTCGCAAGCACAGTCCGAAAAACCGGAAAGAGCGCACCTGTGTCAATAGCTCCATCAATCATATGCAACTTTGACACTGATATTCCAGTAAAATCTTTTCCAGTTTACATGCCTTTCCTTCTGTATAAGAAGGACGTTCCTCCAAATAAACGTCTGCGTTTTCCTGAAGCGGTTTAATTTGAAGCAGCCATTCTCCGGCCCACTTTTCCTCAAAATTTTTTAGCCCAACACGCCACATTTCTCCTGTGTAAAACCAATCCGCCACACGTTTTCCATTGTGATAAAGATTTGCAACATCTCCCACAAATTCTATATAAAGAAAAGCGTCCTGCTTTCTGCGTATATTTTGCGGCAGTGCGAAGCGGTAAAAACGTCCGGTCCCGTTGCAGGGCGGTTGCAGCAGCTCTTCAAAAAATATATTTTCTTCCCAGACCTCCTCCGAACCGTTTGCGCACAATATTCTCCGTTCAAAATCAGATTCATCTGCATCTGCTGAATAAATGGACAATTCCGTTGTATTGGAAAACCCATAAAATTCTATCGTTCCATTCCGCTCCAGCACGCCGGCATCCGTCAGCAGCAAGCGTTCTCCGCCGCACTTCACCTTCCATGCCCGTTCTGCCTGTCTGCGGCCTAAGAGTATCACGCGCGTCTTGCCGCCAGGCAGCATGTACGGCGTGTCCTGTACTGCGTGGATGACTTTTCCGTTGACTTTCAGCTCCATGCATGTCTCATAGTTCCAAAAGAACAGCGTGGTCTTTTGAGCAGACGTAACCCGGCACATCGGTTGTGCCGTCGCATATTCAATCCATTCTCCGTCTACACACCAGGAAAAAGGGAACAATATCATTTCCCCTTCCGGAAGAGACAGTGGCGGAAACTCAATATCTCCCACTGTGATGCGCAGGTCTTCTTTTGACGACATGGAGCAATGACGTTGATGATTCCCCAAACAGAGCAGGCCCATAGATTCGCTCTTTAACACAGAAATCCGCAGTCCATCCGGATCTTGTGGGTCTGCACTGTTTTCCGGCGGAACAGTACACACTGCATCGGCAAGCTGTTCTCCAAAATCCTGTAGCAGCATATGCAGTATTTTCAGGTAAGCATAGGACGAACGCCTCTCTCCATATTCTGTCAGTGGTGCCTGAAAGTCATAAGAAAGAATCGGCAGGTCGCTGAGGCCTCCGCTGGCTATGGATTCTTCTAAAGTGGAATATTTTCCCACAGGGTTTGTTCCTCCATGAAAAACATAATATCCAATCAGTTTGGCTCCAGAAGCCACTCTGGCATAAGCAAGTGCCTGTGTGTCTCGCGCCGTTATGCGCGGACGTCGATGCCTTGTTACCTGTACCCCGCCTCCAAGCTCCGCAGTTGCATAAGGATACTTTTCGGTGTTATAGGTATATTCTCCGAATGACATTCCATTTTTCTTCATATCACTGCCGATTTTTTCATCGTCAAATATCGGAGAAAACAAAAACGCTTCATTCGCCGGCAGTTCTTTTGTTGTTGGTTCCCACGGTGCGTCTGCATAGGCGCCCAGTACGGGGAGCGTCTCCCCTTCCGCTACCACCGCGCCGCCCCACCCCGTTGCGGTGTAATACGGCACTGTCAGCCCCTTTTTCAGCGCAATTTTTTTCAAAGTCCGCATGTGCTCACGGCCCTGCTCTAATCCAGAAGGCCCACCATGGTATTCATTTTCAAGCTGTATCCCTATGATACATCCACCATTTCGGTAAAGATTTTCACTCACCTGCATGGCAATTTGTTCAAACAGGCGTTCCACATGGAGAAGATACGCCGGAGAATTTGTACGAAGAGAGATTCCCATATTACAGAGCCAATCAGGGAATCCCCCGTTCCGGCATTCTCCATGGCACCACGGCCCTATCCGCAGGAATAGTCGCAAACAATGTTTTTGGCACAGCTCTGCAAATTTTCTCAGATTTTTATTTCCCGTCCAATCGAAAACACCTTTTTCTTCCTCGTGATGATTCCAAAAAATATATGTAGCTACGATTTCCACACCGCACGCCTTTATCTTTAAAAGTTCTTCTTCCCATAGTCTGTGAGAATAGCGCGAAAACTGAAATTCTCCCATGACCGGAAACCATGGTTTCCCATTTTTCAAAAAGCATCGAGTCGTTACTCCAAGTGTTTCACCGGTAACCGGGTTCTTTCCGCCGAATGGAAGCACCTCGTTTTTTCTGCGTTCTTGAGAAAGCCTGATCTGGTATCCCATTTTGTCATTCCTCCTGCCGTAAAATCACGACTCTACACACCGCCATTCTGTTCACGAAAAGCCTTAAGCATAGCAAGGATATTTTCCGGCGGGACATCGCCGGGGACCGCATGCGTCGGGCCGGCAATATATCCGCCGTTCCCGCCCATTACTTGAAGGATATGTTTGGTTTCGCGATGTACTTCTTCAGGCGCCGCAGAAGGCAACAATGTCTGTGTACTGATTCCTCCCCAAAATGTAAGACGGTCACCGTGCGTGCGTTTTTCATATTCAAGGTCATAGATTTCCGGCTGAAATGTTTGATACACGTCCAGGCCGATTTCAATCAAATCGTCCAGTATCTCCCGTAAGTCTCCGCATGAATGCTGTGAAACCCATAGTCCCCGCTCCTTTACCCGCATATACATCTGCCGCATCCGCGGTTTGAGAAATTTTCTCCAATAAACAGGCCCCATGAGCAGTCCCCGCTGCTGGCCCCAGTCATCGCCGAAATGGAAACCGTCAAATGGATATTCAAGCATAATATCCATAACCTGTTGATTGAATTGTACGATCTTATCCAGAAGCGCGCACACCAGCTCCGGCTCTTCTACCATGGCGACCAGAAGATTTTCCATTCCCATCAGCGTCCACGCCCGCTCAAAGAGCGAAAACCCGATCGCACCAAAGCAAAATACATCTTTTTTTTGATATTTTTTAAAAAACAGTTCGATTTGTCCGCGTAATTCCTCTTCATCCACTTTTGGAAATTTATATCGTTCAAAGCTTTCCCAATCCGTGATCTGTATGTTTTCTATAACGCCGATATCTTTATCCGCTCCGGTCCGATTCCAAACAACGCCGAAATTATCCCGCACATATCCCGGGTGCTCCGCCGGACGCATCCCGGGAGAATAAACGCAGGATTCCAGATAGTTCCCAACGCTCTCCATGTAATCGATATTGCCTGTATAATGAACCATTTTTTCCAGCTCTGCCTCTACAAAGCTCACGGCATACGGTATTTCCGGCACATCTTCATGACATATCGCCCGCCTTACAATCTCCTTTTTCGTCATATTCGTTCCCCCGTTATCAAACTGAAATATGCCCTCCGGCATGAAACCTTACAATTTCCCCGTTGAGCTTTACTTCTACCGGTATCCCCGGCGGCGTCTCCGCTTCCAGACGCATGGCTCCATTGCTTCTTTTTTCCCAGCGTACTTTCACAAGCCCCTTGTGGGTCGCGACGCTTCCTTCCGCACAATCCCGCCCCGCTGCCGATGGCGCAATCCGAATTCGTTCGTAACCCGGTTCTGACGGGCGCACCCCCAGAATCACGCCCCCAAATTCATGAAGCGGCAGGCAGCTCCACGCGTGACAGTCGCTGCGCTGTGTGACCGGGTCTTCACACCAGGTAGAAAGATTGTCGCAAAGCATTGTGTGCCATGGTTTCATACATTCTTCGGAATACGCGTCATAAAGCCCCGTTTGCTCCAGTGCGCGCAGCAAGAAGAACGTCATCGAGTAAGAGCATCGCGGCATCTCGTGGTCATTCATTACACGCTCCATCAGGGTTCGCGCCGCCTCACCGTCCACAATTCCAGCCAGCACCGCCCATATTTGTGCATGCGCGCTTGCATCGAGACGCCCTACTGTGTCCATAAAAACACCACGTGCCGTGTCATAGCATTCAGCCCTCACGCTTCGGGCCACCTGTTCTGCCACAGCCCGATACTCCCCTGCCAGCCCGCCGCGCCCAAGCCAATCGCAGAGTCTCGCAGCCTTGCGCAGAAAATAGACGAACATCTCATGATAGATCGTATTTACCGTTTCGTCCGGCCCAATCGGCACTCCGTCCCATTCATCCCATTTTTGTACCCAGTCTACAAATTCCCAATACTGTGACCGCGGAAAAAAGCCGGTATTGGGGTCGAGCCTCGCAATGAAATATTGCAGAACAGAATCGACAGCTGAAAAATAGCGGCAAACGAGTGCCTTATCGCCATAATAAAGGTAATGATCGTACAGCAGCTGGATGTAATATAATCCGAAGCCCGGAATCACCTGTCCATATTTGCAGGGAAAGCAGCAATTGAGCATACCGTCCGGCATACGCCCTGCTGAGAACATATCAATCGCAGCACGGGCAAGCCTGTCGTCCGCCGAAATGTAATAAGTATATCGTGCAGACAGTACGGTATCCATTATATATTGAAGTTGTTCATAGTAAGGACAGTCCTCATAGGTATCGTGCATACAGAGCAAGAGTGTCCGTGCGCTGATGCTCCACAATTTTTTGTCCGAAAGCGGTCTGGCGCAACACCCCTGGATCTCCAGCGGATAATGTGTTTCCCACAATTTGAAATCATCCAGCAAAATCGAACCGGCATTTTGCTGGATTTCTAAGCGCAGATAACGGAACGTCCGAAAAAAAGGCGTTTCATAAAAGCCGTCTGCTCTGTTCACAAGCAGTGTGTCGCATTCCCCCAGCAGAACTGCATTTTCACAGCTCGCACGGTCACCCTTATACCGTTTTCCGTTTTCGTCAAACCGATAATAGCTTTCGGCATATCGCAGCGCCATCTCGGCCGGCATATCTTCTCCGTATGAAATGTGAAAACACACATATGCGGTCGTCAAAAAGCCCATATCGATCTCGGCAAACCAGGGACCGCCCGGCGGGATCTCCAGCTTGCCTGTTGCAAGCAGCGTTTCCGCTGCGGGAATGTTGCTCCGCACAATTCTCTGCGGCAAAATATGCTTCTGTACCGGCGCCGGAAGCGGCGCCGCCGCCAGCGGCATGGGATTCAAGCGGCCATATCTCCTGGGCCCGGTGTCGCATACCACAACAGCTTCCCGGAATGCGGCGCCGTCAAAATCCTTCTGAAAGAACCGGGAAGGAATTTGAGAAAGCGCTGTTTTGCTCATATCCGGAGCAGGCCCCGCCGGAGAGGTCGGTTCAAAATTCAGCGCATCCCCCGCACCCCAAACACGCCAATGCGCACCGGTAGACAGCCTTTCGTCGTCACTGTTCAGCCAAAAACCCGCAAGCGATGCGGTAATGAGAGAGGACGGGCCTGATTTCCATTCTGCCGCTGCGACCGGGTCGCTTGGAAAATGGAAAACCTTTGCCGCAATTATATTTTCTCCCGTCTCCAAATAAGGCGCAAGGTCGACATCATCGTAATAATGCCGGAACGCATCTCCCTTGCGTGGCCCTCGCGCCGCAATTTTCCCATTGACATATAGTGTATACACACTGTCGGCGCTCACCTGCACAGGGCATTCAGAAGGCGTTTTTTCCAAGGTGAAATAATTGCGAAAAAAACAGGCTTCTTTGCCCTGCGGGCGCTCCGCACACCATATCCAAAAAGCGCTCATTTTTCTATCCTTTCCGTCTCAAAATGCTTGTGCCAAAAGGCGGACATGCCCTTCTCCAAGGGGGCATGTCCGCCAAACTCAATCATGGATGCTCTCAGGGTGCATACGAAAGTCAAGCGTTTGGGGCACGGGATAACGCTCCAGCGCCTTTTGACGTTTGATTTTCGGGTCGGTTTCCCCGGTTTCCCGTTCTACGCGGTGCATATGCAGCATGATCCACAGCTCCGACAAAGTCAATTCGCCCTCCCGCATATCCGCAATCACCAGATTGTCCATAAGCGCTTTCTCAGCATCCTCCAGTCTGCCTGCCTGGATCAGCGCTTCAACTCTTAAGGCACGCACACGGCCATGCGCTTTCACGTCGGGAGCAAGCGTATCATACAGCGCGAGATACTCCGTGTAGGCTTCTTCATCCAGCAGCATACGCCCGAACTCGATCACCAACGCATCAATCGGCTTTAGCTCAACGGCGCGCCGCATCTTTATCATCGCCTCACCGGCGTCGCCCCCCATCAGCTGCAAAAGTGCCAAGCAACGGATTGCCCATGCATTTTCCGTTCGTTCCATTGATTTTTCGAATGCCCGTTCCGCCTGCGATTCTCTTCCGTTGGCATAATACATCACGCCCAGCTGAAACCATGTATGCCAGTGATCCGAGGTTGTCTCCGCCGCCTTTTCCAGTAACGGAATCCATTCCGGCTGTGTAAGGAATGCCGCGGGAGCACAGTCCGGTTCTATGTTTGGAAATACACCTTCATGTAAAAGCAAAAGCCATGGTTCCTGTTCTTTACCCAGCGATTCTCTGCGTATTACCGCATTTGAACCGGAAAATGTATTCTCCGCGCCCCTGCGCTCCAGCTCCAGGGCCGCCCAACCGCTCCCATCTGAAACAACGGGAAATTCCTGCTCAAGCACTTCGTGGAACTCGGCCAGCAGGGCGTCCATTCTTGCCCTGGGCAATTTTTCTTCCAGCAAATCTTCCACGCAGGAAACCGCTTCCGTCCATGCCCCATGCACTGTCTCCGGCTCAGCCTGCATCGCTCCATATGCCTCAAGCCATTCCCATGTGTCTTCTGCCGGCATTGGGAGACATTCCATCTGCGTGTTGGCCAGGCCCGCCTGAATTTCCAGGTAACGTTCTCCGGGTCTGGCCAAATATTCCTGCCAGTGCTTTCCGCCGCTGCCCTGTCCCCAAACAAAAAGCTTTCGGCCCTGAAGCAGATCTGTGGATGTCTGCACCAAGCCCATCCCTTCCTTATCAAGCGCGCATTCCCATTTGCGCCGTCCGGCCGGGACGTCGAAGAAAAAGTCCATGGAATGCCCTATCTTTGCAGCGTAGCTGCAATCTACGCCCTCATACATTGGTACTGACCGCTTTGACAAAATTTGATTGTAATCATTTACGAATGCTTGTTCCACCGGGGCGAGCACGCGGGTCGCATCCGTTTCATCTACCGCTGTATTGGACCACCAATAGATCGGCGTTTCGTGGGACTGTGTGTTTTTCAGAATTACACGTACAAACAGGAACGAAGAATCTTCCGGCAGGATAAAATCCAGTTGATAGAGCACACGGCGAATCCGTTCCCATTCGTACAGGCGCAGTACCGGCGTCCCATTCGGCAGCTGCCCGCGTGCAGTATGCAGTGGGGACAGCGTAAAAGGCGTATGTCCTGTCATTCCGATATTCCATTCAATGCCACCGCTGACCCATGCGTTGCGCAGGGCAAGATTGCAGGGCTGAAACACCGGATTTTCCTGTACAAGGCGCTTGTCGTGGTCCTTGTCATACAAGGACCACAACCTCCCGCCGAACTGCGGAAAAAAAACGGCTTTCAGGTGTGTGTTTTCCAGAACAGCGCAGGGATAGCGCCGCAGTATTTTCACCCTGTCGTAACCATCCTGCAGGCGGTACGGCAGAATATGTTTGATCCGTCCATAACCCACATATCGGCGTTCTTCTTCGGAAAGAGACGCATCGGCTCCGGCTTCCTGAGCAATATGTGCCAAGCGGCCAAAGTCCGGTAATGGATTCTCCCCACCCAGTTCTGCGCCGGGCATTTCAATATCTGTGAAATAGAGCTGTGTCACCAAACCATTCCTTTCTACGCGCGCCTACTCTGCATGCAGTGCCCCCCAGGCAATTTTTTCCGCCATAAAGTCAAGCGCTCTCAATGCGGTTTCAGGCACAATATCCGCCTTTGGCCGTACATGCTGTAACGGACTGTGATAATCATGCCCCACCTCGCTCATCTCAAACACCTTTTCCAGTCCGTCCGGACTGGTAATCTGCACATCTTCTCCATATGCTTTCACTGCTTCCGCCGCCTTTTGCAGCACTTTTTCGGACAAATCAATTCTGCCTTGATAGCGCAGCGCTCCGCTCAATTCACCCGCTTCGATTGCAGACCAATCAAACTCCATCCCTCCGTCTCGCCAGATATCAATAATTTCAGGCCAGTTGTCATAAATAAACGTTGGATACATTGTCACCACAGGCTTTTGTGTCTTCTTAAAAATACGCCGCGCTACAGAAAACACCATTTCTCTGCCGCCGCCATGGCAGTTGACGAGTACCAGGCGGTCGAAACCTTTCTTCAAGACCTCCACGCCAACGCCTTCCATATAGTCGGCCGTGACAAACGGGCGCATATCTATCGTGCCCGCAAAGGGCCTCAATCCTCCGATCCAGGAAAAAGGCAGCATGGGCAGCAGCACGCCCTCTGTTTTTTCGGCCACCATGCCGGCGATGGCATTTGCAATGTACCCATCACACCCAAGCAAAAGGTGCACCCCATGCTGCTCCACAGACCCCACCGGAAGCACAGCGATCCGCGGCGTGTCTTGTCCCTCGCGTGTTATGTACGCATCCAATTCATTGGGAAACATCTCATACAATTTTTTCATTTCCTGCCTCCACTCAAACCGGTCTAGTCAAGCTATGGGCATCAAGGAAAGATTGATATGTGTTCAGCGCTTCGATAGAGCCGCTCAATCCGTCCATCCATGCAGTAAGCTCGCTGTACGCTTGTTCCACCAAAGTTCTTTCGCTCATTCCCAACACTGCTTTCTCGCCCAGGTTCGATCCCAGATGCACCGGATAGATCATCCATTCTCCTGGCTTTAGCCGATGCGCGGTATTTCCCAGAAGACTCAGATTTTCACGTCCCGCATTGCATATGGGCGGTTCCTTTCCCGCAAGCTCCCCGCTTCTTTTCAGTATCCGCGCGAGCAGTTCTGTTTCTCCCGCCGCCCGCAAGCACGCCGCCAAACGCCACAACTCACGGCCATGCGCGTCCAGGTTTTTCCGTGATCCATCAAACTCAAAAAAGAATTTATCAGGATGAATCCAGGCTACCGCCATATTATGCATTTGAAAATATTCATGACATAAGTAGTACAGTTCCTCTTGAAACCCCACGAAAACAATTCGGCGTATCCGGTTGGCGCGGAGTTCGTCGCAGATGTCCCTGCAATATCGGTCTACCACTTCTGGTGAAATATCGATGCTCCCTGTCAGCGCATAAGTGTCATACAACGTACCATACGGCAACAGCGGCAGACACAGCCCTCCATTTTTCTCCGCCAAATACATGGCAATAGCATCCGCCACCATACCGCGTGCGCCCAGCGGGAGATGCGGCCCCAGGCGCTCGATCCCCCCAATGGGTACAAACGCCAGATTTCCACCTTCGTTAATATATTCCATGCATTCCGGGGAAGTAAGTTCATTTATTCTTGGCATACGCCCATCTCCTTAAAAATGATCTCGAGCAAAAAGCTCAAAGCCACGACGGTAACAGCCAGTTCCAAACCGTTCCGCGTCCTGTACCAGCACGAAGCCCAAATTATAGCGCATACATCCGCCTTCCTGCATAAATGACAGTATTGCCCGCTGCAGGCTTGTCTGTTGAAGTGCCGCGCCGGCACTTGAAGGCTCGACCTCCTGTGTTCCAAACACACGCTGCAGTGTCGGGCCCGCATCTGACAAAACGGGAATAAGGTAATATTCCCGCAAGCACTGCACCAGCGCCGTATTTCCCGGCAAAAGCCGTTCCAATTGGGCATCCAGCAACCAGCTTCCCAGGCAGAAGGAAACAAAAGGGCCTTCTATGCCGCACAATACATGGATAGCATGTTTGTGCTTCGCGATGAATCGGCGCATCCCCACAAAGGCGGCACGGCACTGCTCCACGGAATAGCCAGGGCCTTCGGGAACGTGGATTTCCAAAACCGAGGTTCCCTGTGTCACACATTCCTCCCATATCTCTTTTTTCAAACGCACTACTTCCGGCAGGGCATGCCCCAGTGGGGAAAGCACAGTACCCTCCACGTACTCTTTTCCGCCTTGAACAACATTGCGTGAAAAGCCCAAAAAGCCGTCCGCTTCCGCGCTGATTCCATTTGTCCCGCTCACTTGTCCATCGCCTCGGTACTGCGTTTTTTCGGCGGGCAACGCGATCACTGCGCCTGTCTCTTTCGAGCGGAACACACGTATGTTCCACTGCTGCTTTAGACGTGCCGGACAGCACTGCAGCCTCCCAATGCGGAACAATCTGCCTCCAAGATGATTCTGCAGCCAGCCATAAGCTTCTTCGTCAATTCCCCATCGCCCAGTGCGCCGTTTATATGCGTCCGCCCAGATACCGATATCCGACAGTGTATCGGCCACGACGTCTTTTTCAATTCCCAGTGCAGCAAGACGTTGCTCTGTGCTCTGCGCGGCCCGAAGCACATTGCAGAGCCGTTCCATGGCCTCGTCGCCATGAAGAGATTTTTCATAAAAGGCTGCCGCCTGTACAGCTTCCGGCGCAAGACCGGAAAACTGCAATATCTCCGCCCTCATTCAGAACGCCTCAATTCCATAGAGCTGCGCCCTGGCATCCTTCCGTTCGGGATTTGGATGGTACACGATCGATGTGATCGGCGAGCCTTTTGTTTCTACAATAAACTCATATGCCGTCACCGTGCGTCCTGCACTTTCTATCCTCCGCGGCATCGTGGTCAGAGATACTTCGGGAAGTTTATGATCCGTACAATCCCATTCAACTTCATCACTTGAAATGTTTAAGCCGTATTCTATTGGCACCGCCAGTTCGCTGCCGTCGGCAAATGTGATTTTGTAGCTTCCCATGTCATAATCTTCATGAACAATGAAAAATCCATCGTAAAACATCTTGTAAGGACAGACATACTCTGTGCTATGTAAAATGCGCAGTCCATGCTTCACATTACGGTAATTATATTGATAAAGCATCTCCATTGCCCGCTTTGCAAAGCCATGTGCCATCGATTCCGAATAATCGTCTTCCCACAACAGCAAATTACAAAAAGCCAAGCCGAAATAAATTTCGTTGCGCTGCAAATTCTGTTTGTGTACAGAACTCCAATTGGATATCACGACGCCCCGGATTCCACGGTCAACACGCCTGCGCCAGTGCTTAAACTGGATTGGTGAAAAATTTCCGTAAATCATGGGCATACTGTGCTCATGAAATACATCATCGTATTTTTCATCGAGGCCCCAATACCAATGGAACATACTGATATCGTTCGGCAGCATATCAGCCGACTTGAAAATAGGAGGTATCTCCTCAATAAATTCCTTATCATCATAGTCTTTCAGAATATGGGCACCGCCGCAGGGCTTTCCTTCCACACGCGCGTCCAAAAGCTTATCCGCCCACATGATTGTTCCCACGCCGCGCTGGGCCAGATATGCCCGAATACGCAAAACATCGTCCACAAAAACTTGCACGGGATCTTTTTCCGCACATTTTCTGCACTTGCAGAAAGTATAAGCTTCGTCGTGCCCGATATTGATTTGGGCCGGTTCAAAAACCTCGATCACCTCATCCAGAACGTCGAATAAAAGGTCATAAGACGCCTCGTTCGACGGACAATAGGTGTCAGGGTATTCGTCGTTCTGTCTTTCGCGCAGTTCCGGATGCGGCAGCAGCAGATAGTCGCTGTGAGACAGGCTGGGTACTTCCGGAATAATGTCAACACATGATCTGCGGCAATATTCAACGATATCACGCACTTCCTCCTGCGTCAGATAGCCTCCGTCCCCATTCTCCACATGGATAGAATTCTTTTTCCAGTCATACGTCCATGTCTGGATACTGTCCGCCTTTCCTGAATATTCGCCGATCTCCCTGCAATATTTTACCCACGCCTGATTGATCTCCGGATGCCGTTTGTACTCCATTGCACCGCCGACTTCTATCATCAGCGTATTCACACGAAACGCAGCAAGAAAATCAATGAACTCCTTGAAAAACTCCAAATGTTCGCGTCCAGGCAGATATACTTTTACACCGCGCATCTCCACAACAGGCGCTTCATACAGGATTCCATGGTGAACATAACCTTCTTCCGACAGGCCCAGCAGCGCCAGCGCTCCATAAAGCAGGCCGCGCTCGGAATGTGAGTAAACTTTAACCGCATCTTCGATCACGACGGCATATGCTTCTTTCTTATCCGAAAACACAACGTCAAATTCATCTTTGATGCGGCGCTTTACGCTGCTTGGCACATCCTGCACAAAACTGACGGATGTAAAGCTGGTATAAGCGGGAAACGGCTCCCTCAGTCGTTCCTGCATTTTCTCCGCAATCAGCGGTATACTCGTTCGCAATTGTGTTTGGTTTCCCAGGAATCTTCCAGAAGCCTCAAATTTGGAATATTTCGGTTTGACAAAAGACATAAACAGCCCTTCCCTTATCCTTTTAATCCGCCTACCGTGGCGCCTGCAATTACATGCTTTTGGAAAATAATATATACAGCGACCGGCGGAATCATCGCCAGCACCACACCGGCGCACAGAGTCACCCAGTCCGCTTTATATTGCATCAGCTGATTTGCCGCATACATGTTAACGCCGATCGTATATTTGCTTTGATCCTGCAGTACGATGTAAGGCAGCATAAAGTCGTTATAATACCACAGCACTTTAAATGTCGCAAGCGTAATAACGCCCGGCATCGACATGGGAATAATCACTTTCCAGAAGGTTTGGAACAGGGATGCACCATCCAGAGCAGCACTCTCTTCATATTCTTTTGGAATGGTCTGCATAAAACTGCTGAGAACCATCAGTGCAAACGCATCCCCGCACAAAGAATTGAAGAGCACCAGACCGGACAATTTATTCAGCAAACCCAAACTGCGCATCAGCACATAAGTGGGTACCAATGCGTTGACGCCCGGAAGAAACAGTGAAAACATGACATAGGAGCGCAAAAATTTTCTGCCTCGGAACTTCACTCGTGTGAGCACGTACGCTGCCGCGGTCGTCAGGGACAAACTCAGCAGCAGGCTTAAGACCACAAGCACCAGGGTATTCATCAAAGAATCGCCGATATGCAGGCTGTTCCAAGCCTCGGCATAGTTCTCCCACTGCGCCACTTCCGGCCATCCCCAAGCGCCGGCAAAAAACTCCCGATTGGTCTGCAACGATTTAATAACGATCCATCCAAGCGGAAACAGGACCGTCAAGGAAAACAACAGCATAATGAAACGGCTGATAAAATTGCCTATTTTTTCTTTCATTGTTCTTCTTCCCTCTGAATATTCGGAAAACAAGCCCGTACATTGCTTTCCAAAATGATTCAATATTCGATATTATCGTTCGCCCCGGATTTTTCCACAATGATGTTGACGACTACAAGAATCACACAGATAAACATTCCGATCGCGGACGAATAGCCGAACATCGAATTTGTTGCTCTGCCCGACGTCGGCGAGCCGAATGCTGTAGTATACATATATAGACCGATCACATCGGTGGCGCCCTCGGGCCCGCCGTTGGTAAGTACGAATATCAGCTCGAATGTTTTGATTGCATTTAGGATCAAGAAGATCAGCGAAACACGCATCACGCTTGCGATCAGAGGCAATGTAATTGCCGTCAATCGCTTCGCGTGAGAAGCACCGTCCAAAATTGCAGCTTCGTACATCGAAGGAGGAATGGAAGTCATCGCGTTCATTAAAATAATGACGTAAAAGCCGACCCCTGTCCAGATCATCGGCGCCATAACAGCCCCCAACGCCGTTTGTGTTTCGCCGAGCCAATAAAACCCTTTTACATCCAGGCCAACCGAGGAAAGGATGCCGTTCAGGATCCCATAGTCACCGTCATATATAAAGCTCCAAATCAAGCCGATTACAACGGTGGAAATTACGTTTGGCAAAAAATAAATCACTTTATGGATATTTCTTTCTCTGAACTTCAGATAAACGATCATATACGCTAAAATTGCAGAAAGAAACAGCGTCGCCAGTGGAACGATCAGCACAAGCCATAAGTTGTGTCCCAATGCACGCCACACATAAGGATCTCGAAACATTTCTACATAATTTCTAAGGCCGACAAATTTCATCTCTGAAATGCCGTTCCATTCAAAAAAAGAATAATACGCCGACAGCGCGTTTGGATACAGCGTGAACAGCGTATATCCACCAAGATACGGGAGAAGAATGGCAAGAATGAAAATCCATTTCTGCCGTTTCACTGTATTTTTCATAATCGTCTCCGTCCCAAGTGATAAAAGGGGCCGCCATTGTTCCAGTGCACCATGCCCATCAATGGCGGCCCCCTATCGGTCTCAAACTACTTTGTTTTTTATTCCGCGGGTAGAAGTATGCTATTTGGCTTCTTCAGCCAGTCCTTCCGTATACAGTGCGTCCACCCGTGCAAGAACTTCTTTGTAATCCAGCGAACCCGTCGCCATGCCGGCATAAGATTCATCCAACGTCTTCTGTGCCTGAGCCGCCTTCGCACTGGTCAGCATAAAACGATGCTCCAGAGACTCAAACTTTACATTATTATTGTTGATGTAATCCATATAGGCGCGCGGTGCTTCCTGCACCTTTTCCATCCGAGCTTCGTCTTCCGCATAATCGCTGCGGATCGTGGGGATCATGCCGCCATTTTCGGCCATATCTTCCTGCAAGTCCATATTGACCATCCAAAGGCAAAGTTCTTTCGCCCACTTTTTGTTCAGCTCCGGTTTTTCAGCCCAAATGCGGTAGCCCCAGCCTTTGGAAGAATACAACCAAATAGGATCGTCCGGGTCGTCGCCAAACGGTACTCCCATAAATCCCCATTCAAAGTCCTCCGGCGTGGCATCCGCCATTTCGTTGCCTACCCATGTACCAGTGCTGCACATCGCCGCTTCCCCCTGCAGCAATTTCATCTGCGCCTGCGTATGGTTCAGTGCTGCAATTCCATCTGCAAAATACCCCTTTTGGCCCAAGCTGGAAATTCGTTCGTAAGTCTCCATGTACTCCGGGGTTGTATACAACGGCATCTGCCATGTGCGGTAATTCTCAGTGAATGCTTCCAGATTCCCATTTTTTTCGGCCAACTCAAACGGTTTGGTACCAAATGCCTGATTCAAATAATCGCCATAAACGCCTGTGAAAACGATAGGCGCGACCCCGTCTGCCTTGATGTCCTCGCACAGATCCAAAAATTCCTGCCAGGTGCGGGGATTCTGGTTCCAACCATGTTCCTCAAATTGTTTTTTATTGAAATAAAGACCGCCGCCGGAGCCTCCCATGAACGGGAACGCCGATACATGCGCTTCTCCATCCGGCCAGCCTTCCGTATAAGACAGCTCATAATAGACGTCCGTCGTCAGTTCGCGCATCGTAACATCGTCGCGGTCATAGGGCGTTCGGTCCCAAAGGTCGTCGACCATTTCAATTTTACCTGCTGCGATCAATTGTTCCGGACTGTCATATTCAATGATATCATACATATCATCGATGTCTCCCGCTTGAATTTTGGTATCGATCAATGTATAGGCCGCAGGCATAGCGGTAAACTCGATGGTTACATTCGGAAACCGTTCCATGAACTGTTCTACCGCTTTTTCCTTGAACTCCGAACCTGTGCCGGATTCGTTGACACACATTTTTAAAGTGACTTCCACGTCCTTAGGCAGTCCGTTTTCCGGATATACTTCTCCCGCTGTGGAACCGGTCGATGCGCCCGAGCTTTGGCTCGTCGCCGGCGCTCCATTGCATGCGGCAAAGCTTAGCAACATCGCAATGACCAAAAAAGTGCTGATAACCTTTTTCATAAAGTTCCCTCCATATTTGATGTGTCGGACTGTAAAGTTAAATGAAAGTTGAGGACCCGTCAGCCCTTCTGGTACAATGG
>ERZ781275.209-NODE-209-length-74058-cov-3.477751_pt1 | contig 74058 bp, 72 predicted proteins | sample MGYA00375853_ERZ781275 | MGnify/ENA primary metagenome ERZ781275 (study PRJEB29790, sample SAMN03653691) | human gut metagenome | host: Homo sapiens | place: USA: Dallas, Texas | collected 2012-07-23 | study: EMG produced TPA metagenomics assembly of the Gut...
TTCTGATTCCTTTACCAGTGGGCATGGTCCCGGTTTAACCATTATTTTAACATCACGAGAAGCGACCATTCACCCGGTTCTTGATTCTAATGCCAATATTGCAAATTATCTGAATATCAAATAATTATAAAAATTGAAAGACAAGAAAATATTTTTTCAACAAAACATTTTAAAAGAGATTTCAAATTTGATATGCTATCATTCAAATAAGAAATCTCCTTTTTTATCATTTGTTTAAATGAAGAAATAAGCTCATAATTGTTTCAATAGTTCTTCGAAAGAATAAATTTCTTCATCAGCTTCTTTGGTTTCTTGTATTACACTTGCTCCTTTATATGCAATCACTTCCATTCTCGCTTCTTTTGCAGCATGTATTCCGGCAGGGCTATCTTCAATAACAAGGCAATCAGCTATATTCAAATGAAACTTTTTAGCTGCAAATTGATAGACATCTCCAAATGGTTTTCCCCTCTTTACCATTTCCGTAGATATAATCTCATCAAAAAAATGTGTCAATCCTATTTGCGAAAGCGTTAATTGAATTCCCTTTAAGCTAGATGATGAAACAACTGCTATCTTTTTATCATGTTCTTTTAATTTAATTAACACTTCTTTTACAAAAGGCATCGCATATATATTTCCTTCTTTATAAAACAATGTATCATATAAAGCTATTTGCTTTTGCATACATTCTTCTAATGTTTCCGAAATAGAATATTCTTTTAATAATCCCCTACTTATAACTTCTAATGATTTCCCTATATATTTTAAAAGATTTTCTTGTTTCTCCTCGATATTGTGCAAATATAAATATTCTTGTAATGCTTGTAAATAAATACGCTCGCTATCTACAAGAACGCCATCCATGTCAAAGAATATCGCTTTATAATTTTGAAGTGATTTCATGAACATGATCCATAAAATTCTTTACCCTATCTTCATCAATAGGATTTTCGAAAATTCCATCTTTTTTAAAATATGTTCCGACAAATGCGCCGTCAGCTAATTCAAAAACCTTATCTACACTTTCTAATGTTACACCGGTAGATGCAAAAATAACAGCTTGTGGAAAATTGTCTCTTACCTGTTGCATAAGTGATAAATCTGCTTGGCATCCGGCTACTGCACCAGTAACTGCTAAAGCATCTGGTTTGTCTAATTTATAAACCGGACGAAGCGCTTCGATTGGATCTCTTCCGCCTATATCTGCACTTGATTCTACATTAACATAATAAACTAGTTTAAAATCATCTATTCTCAATTGGTGTCTTAAGCGATGTATAGCTCCACCATCTGTATCCAATAAACCTCCGCTTGTTGCATATACCCCATGATATGTTCCTCGTGTAAACTTCGCATTCACTGCGGCAGCAATACACAAAGTAGCCTTAGCATCTCCAATAAGATGAACACCATAAGGAACGGTAATAATTTCCTTCAAAGCACCTATAATATACGCCATAGACGCTACCATTTCAAAGCTGGCTCCGTTTGGATAAGGTAAAGAAAACTCATTTGTAAACAGTAATCCGTCTATACCTCCATTTTGTAAAGCGACCACATCTTTCCTAGCTGCCTCTAAAACTTTCTCCATTCCTCCCTCTTCATCATATTTAGGATCACCGGGCAAAGCTTTAAAATGAACTAAACCAATTACTGCTTTTTTCTTTTGAAACATTGTATTTATCCAATTCATATTTTATCTCCTATAAAATTCCAAAGAATGCGCCCGCAATTCCAATAACTGTAATTGCTAACATTATCTTTATGACACTTACATTTTTACGCAAACAAACAAATACTATAAAGGTAGTTAATACACCTAATAGTCCAGGCAATATTTGATCGAATAATTGTTGAAATTCAATTACCGTCTCCCCAAATTTTAATGTAAATGGCGTAGTAATTGAAAGCGTAGTCGCAATTAAAGATCCCGCAACAGTAAGTCCCAATACAGACATACAATCGGTAATTCTATGTAATAGCGAAGGATCTGAAATTTTCGAAAAAGCACTTCTTCCAAACTTATATCCTGTAAAGAAAGTAAAGTATCCTGTTCCTAAAATATATGCGGTATATGTTATAAAAAAGAAGATCGGTCCGATGACAGAACCCTGTACCGCCATATCTAATCCTATTGCCAATAATATTGTTTTAACCAGTCCCTGCGTAATAGTATCTCCGATTCCGGCAATTGGTCCCATTAAACCAGTTTTGATGCCGTTAATCATGTCATCACTTAAATCAGCACCATTTGCACGTTCTTCTTCCAAAGAAGCAACGATACCTGGAATGATAGCACCCCATTGATTTTCTGTATTAAAGAATGCCATGTGTCTAGTTAAAGCAGCTGATAAATCTTCTTTGTTTGGATAAAGGCGTTTTAAAATAGGTGTCATTGCATGACAGAATCCAAGAGCCATTAAACGTTCATAATTCAAACACATTTCACTTGTTAGTTCCCATATTGCAAAAGACTTAAGAAGATCTTTTTTTCGTAAACGAATTTCCTTTTTTTCTTCGCTATTTACCACCTGATTAGTCTCCATTATAAGCGTCCTCCTTTGATCCAAAATGCCAAAACAACAAAGCAAATGCTAACCCAAATAAAGTTACAGGTATAATACTTAATTCAAAGAAAGCTGACAATACATACCCAATAATTAAGAAAGAGATAAATTTACCTTTAAAAATAGCTTTCACTAATAATGCTAATCCTAGAGTAGGTAATAATTTTCCTACTGCTAACATACCATCAACAATAAAAGATGGCAGCATATCCATAAAGCTTTGGAAATAATCCGCTCCAAAGTAAACCGCAATAAAAGCAGGAATAACATAAACAAAGAAGCGAACAATTTGTGGCATAATTACATTATTAATAAAAATACCACGTGTATCTCCCTTCGCAGCACATTTATCTGCACGATGAACCCATAAACAGTTTAATGTCCATCTTGATTCTGTTGCCAACATTCCGATCATCCCCATACTTACAGCAATGGTACACCCCATTTCTGGAGGCTGGTCTGTAATGATGGTTAATGCAGTCGCAATAACCGATGCATAAGTATAATCCACTGCGCTGACTCCGCCGATAACAATGTTTCCCAAATAAACAAGCATTGTCGTTGTTCCAATTGCTAAGCCTGCTTGCACATCCCCTAAAATCAGACCTACAATAGGTCCCCACATAAAAGGTGCACATAGCCCTAATGACCAACATAAAAACTCAATATTCGAACATGCAATCCATGCACATAATGCAATTAATATAGCTTGAATAAGCATAACTAACCTCCTCGTATAATATTTATTTAATGTGTGATAGCAAAACTACAGGATTAGAAGGTGTCGTTTGAAAATATACTTCAATACCATTAGCTTCCAATTCTTTCAAAATCTGCACTTCTTCATCACTAGCAGAAACATTCTTATATAATTGATGACGATTAGGATTTGCTCCCATTCCTCCTACATTAAGTTTTTTGATTTGCAAACCATTTTCAAACAAAAACTTTGCAGTATTTGGTGTTTTAACCAATATAATTGTATTACTCGAATCCTGCTCATACTTTTTAATTTTCTCATCAATATTCTCACAAGGAACCACAACTAATTCGATTTCACTAGGAGCTACCATTTTCATAACTCCGATTAAAAATTCATCCTTCGCTACTTGATCATCTACAATCATCACTCTTTTAGCACGATAATTCTTTATCCAAGCAACAACGACCTGACCATGAATCAAACGGTCATCAATTCTTAAAAAGTTAATTGGCATGTTATTCACTCCCCTTTAAAATATCATCTTTCGTAACAATTCCAGCAATTCCGCTTGTTTTAGCTAAGGAACACAGTTCCTCAAATCCGATTTTATCTTTTTGCATTCCAACCTCTAATAGCATTGGTAAATTCACCCCCGTAACAACATAAATTCTTTCATTTTGTAATTGTGGTATTACACTATTGAATGGAGATCCAGAAAGTAAATCAACTAAAATTAAAATATTATCATTTTCATGCTTTACTATATAGTCTTCAATTTTTAATCGAAAATCTTCAATTTGCATCCCAGGCATTAATGTTAGCGAAGAAATATTCTTTTGTTCACCAAATATCATCTCTGCTGTAGATAAAAGGGCCTGAGCAAATGCTCCATGTGTAATAACTAATAGACTATTTTGCATTTTCTAACTCCTTACATAATTCATTCCAAATTTGTATATCTGAAATTCCAGTTTTCTTCACTGCGTCAGCTAATGTGTAACAATCCATCTCTTCACTAAGATCAATTGCTTCCAAAAGCATAGTTAAGTTTGTTCCTGAAACTAATGCAAAGTCAAAGTGCTGCATAGCTTTTGTTAATGCAACTGTACAAGCTCCAGACATAAGATCGGTTAATACTAAAATGTTATTCGTTTTATTTACAATTGAAAGAAATTGCTCACTATATTCTTGCAGTGTCATGTCATAGCGAAGTGGTAAATCAATCACTCCATCTATACTTCCAAAACGTGAAGCAGTCTTCAAATACATGGTTGAAAGCCCATCATGCATGGCTACTACAATCAATGTCCTTTTCATTTCTTAACACCTCCTTTAACTTTAATTCCTTTTCACCAGGAATTTGTCGTATTTCAACCTCAATTTCCTGTTGAAACCATTGATGAGCAATTTGAATATCTTTTTTACATAGGATTACAGCTCCTGTAATTTGTATAACATTTTTTTCGCCTTTATTACGCAAACCTCCAATATTAATAGTCTTTATTCGTGGTATATAAGGAATAACGAGATTTGCATCACTAAAGCTATTTACAATGCACATAACTCTTTCCTGTGATTGCTCACACGCATATAATAATTGTGCACACTTATTAACTTCGCTAAACTTTAACTCCACTTCTTTAGGTTTAGCTAAGCACAATGTCATTTTTGAGAATTCATCATTAGCAACTTCATTATTTATAATTATAATTTTGTTAATTCGGTACCTTCGTGTCCAACTTCTAGCAACTTGACCATGAAGTAAACGATCATCAATTCGAAATAACGTTATCATATAATTTCTCCCTTCCTATTCGGCCGCATGTAGGAATTTGTTAACAAATCCGTTTACGATTCCTCCTCATGCTTCTATCATAATCAGTAACCAAGTTTTTATCCATAAGAAAAATTTCACTAGTGCAAGTGAAATTTTTTCTTTATTCAAATGATTTTATCAATTGCTCATAGTTTTTTATGTACCTATGATCCTTTTCACACCATTGCGATATTTTTTGATAAATCTGTTCTATCAAGGAATATTCTAAAACAGAAACATTACAGAATACAACGGTTGATATATACGAATGATTCCATAAAACAGGCGCTTTTAAAAGCATAATTGCAACACAAGGTATAGCTAAATCATACAATGTATGTAAAATTACACAACCATTTCCAACTTCGGAAAAAGATAAACAAATACCATTCATAATACTATTACTGATTCCTTGTCCCATTTCACTTGCCAGCAAATTAGCTAGTGAAATCAATACATCCTCTTGTGTGTTACATTCTAAATTAGTAAAGAAATACTCTTTGCGTATAAGGCTGCGCATATCAACATATGGAATTGAAGTATGCGAAAAGGCCTCATAAATTTCATCATAGAAATTTTCTAAATGTCCATGGATATAAATAAACGGAACCTCAATATCCAAGGATATAGGAATTGTTGCAATTAAAATATCATCATGATGAAAATCGAACTCAGGAAGCTCATAAATATCCAAAGTAATAATATCTTGAATTTGAGATGCAAATTTTTCATTTAATTGATTCAAGGTTAAAATCATTTCAGGTCGTCCATGTCCACATATTAAAATCACTCGACGCTTTTTCTTCTTTTTTATTTTTGACAAAGCTAAATTAAAATATAAAACCAAATAAGCAAATTCATTTTCATCTAGTTTTATATCAAACCATTGTTCAATTTCGTACGCTGCTTCCATACATATTTCAACAGCATATTGATAATGTCGCATAGTTTCAAACAATAGCGGATTGCGCATATATAATTTATTTCGGATTCTCTCTACCATTGCAGGAATATGCAACTTTAAAAATTCATTTAATTCTTGATTTAAAAATAATGATATATGAAATCTTTTTTTTATTCTACGATAAATTGCATACAACAATTCTTCTATTTCTTCAGCACTTTCGCTATCTTGATTAACATTCATTACAATTGCTTTCGATTGAATATGAATTGCCAAATATATAATTTCATCATCTGGAAGAACAACATGAAATTGATTCTCCAACATTCCCTTTAAAGACTTTGCCGCATCATAGTATACAGATTTCATTATTTTGGCTCGCTTTGCAGTATCAAAATGCACATACTGATAAAACTGGTACCTTCTAATAGCAATCATAATATGAATGACCATATTCTGTATAGATAGGTCAGAAAATCGAATTGCATACTCATTCAACACATGCAAAAGAGCTTCTCGTACAAAACGAATTTCTTTTTGATTCATATCGCTTGAAAACATCATATTATCTTGAACAAAAAAAGCTTCATTATTTTGAAAAAAAGATTCATTTATACAACGGCGCTTTTGAATTTCATCTCCCTTAATGATGATACCATCATTACCGGAATGAATACCTAATTCATAATTTGATAATAGTTTACGCACTTCTTTTAAATTGCCATTTATAGTCTGCCGACTCACAAAAACTTCATCTGCCAATTCATCAAGTTTTAATGGATAATCTACCATTAAAAGCTTCCGAATCAAATATGCAATTCGTTCTTGCATTGTTTTCGGAACTTCCATCATATTAGCATTTTCTGCTTGATTCAAAAGATCATTTAATGGTGCAAATAATTCAATATCATAAATTTTTAAAGAATATCCATAACCCCTTTTTGCCTTTAATTCAGCTCCATAGTTTTTAACTATTTTGGCAATCTGCACCATATCTGATTTTATTGTTCTTGTAGAAACATGTACTTGACTACTCAATTCCTTACTGCTGATTTCTCCTTTATCTTTTAAATAAAGCAAAATAGCTTTCATACGTTCACTTAAACATTCCATACATTCTCCCTATAAAATTCAAACGATATTCACATCATGTAAGCTCATTTCTCTATATTATCATCGTACCCTCTTCAGCTTCGCAATGTAAAAGCCATCACTATGATGCGTATAAGGAAAAATCGTTTGCTGCTGTAAACATTCAAATTCTTCATGCTGTGCAAGAAAAGCAGCTACTTGCTTTTCATTCTCTTTCTTATTCAACGTACAGGTCGAATAAACCAAAATACCATCTTTTACAACATGTTTGCTTGCACTTTGTAAAATTTGTTGCTGCAAAGGTATGAGCGTATCCATATCGGTCGATTTTGCATGATACTTAATATCACTTTTTCGTGCCAAGACTCCATAGCCGCTGCAAGGAACATCACATAAGACACGATCAAACATTTCGCCTTCGATTTCTTTCAGGCTCGTTGCGTCCATCACCTGTGCTTGAATGGATTGAAGCTGCAAACGCCTTGCCCCGTTTTTAATCAGCTCTACACGATGTGCATGAATATCCCCACATACAATACTACCTTTATCCCCCATTCGCTCGGCTATATGGCAAGCCTTTGTCCCAGGAGCACTGCAAACATCTAAAATGCGCTCCTGCGGCTGTGGATCGACATACTGTGCAACCAGCTGACTCACCTCATCTTGAATAGAAATCAAGCCCTGCTTGTAATAATTGCTGTGAATAATATCATTTCCCAAATAATATAAAGCATCCTCGGCTAAGCTTCCCTTTGCAAATTCCCCGCTTGCCAGCAATTCCTCAACACTTGCCTTCATCGTATTGACACGCACGCATTGCTTACGGATTTCAAGATCACTATGGCATATCTTTTCACATTCCTGCCAACCATACTGTGCCTTCCACATAGCCACCAGCCATGTAGGGTGAGAAGTTTCCAAGGCTAACTGCTCGATTGCATTTCCTTCAAGCTCTCGCTTACCATTTCGTTCAACCTGACGCAAAACAGCATTAACCAATGCCGAAAAGCGTGGGTGAATATTTTTCTTGGTTATTCTTACCGCTTCATCAATGACCGCATAAGCCGGCATTTTATCCATGTAAAGCAACTGATAAACACTCATGTCCAATAGCAACGCAACCTCCTTACAAGGCTCTTTTTTCACATAGCTTTGCCATTGATAGCGCACCAAGCGATAGTTTTGCAATGTACCATAAACAATCTGGGTAACCAACGCCTTATCCTTAGGATCAACACTTTGCAGCTTGTTGCGTAAAAGTAAGTTGCTATATCCCTCATCAATACAAATCTCCTTTAACAGTGCAAAGGCGTATGCTCGTGCATTCATAAAATTCCTCGCTTTCGAAAATGATACTTCCAAATAAGATACAATGTATAAGTAATTAAAAAGCCTGCTATCGTATCACTTAAAAAGTGTGCCCCCATCATCATACGGGAAATTGCCATCAAGGCAATACCACCGGCAACAAGAACATAGCGCAAAAGCGATACTCTTTCATAAGGATTATGCTTCCATTGCAAGAAACATAGAATCACCGAAATTGCTGCCGTATGCCCACTTGGGAAGGAATAATTGCTGATTCTTCCACATGGCTTATACCACACGCAAAACTCTGCCATACTATGTAGATCACGATAACGAATTCTTCCCCATACACTTTTTAAAAGTGTAGTTATCAACATAGAGGACAACAAAACACATGTAAAAAACAGAAAAAAGCTGCGATGCTTCTGAATCCAAGCAATCGGCAAATGCTTTAATACTGCAAGCATGCTACACAACAAAACAATAGAAACCAAGACCGCCGCTACACACAAAGCAATATCCATGGTAAACCAATAATGCATTGCATCAATAACGGCATACATACTGGCAATAAAAGCACATAACAGCTTCCACAGCTGCTTTTTCTCCACATACAACAAACAAAATGTCCAAATAATAACTCCTTGAATCGGAACTAAAATCAAGCGTTCAAAAAAGATTCCTACACTTGGTAAGCTGCCATATAAACGATCTGTTATCGTATAGTCATAATAGCTGCCAAGCAGTAGCAATGCACAAGCTAACACATACGGTATCCATTCCTTTTTTGTCATATACCTACCTCCTAATCTAAATACAATGGGGAAAGATCAATATCCAAACGTGCTTTTTGTTTCTTATAAAGATGCTGCTCATATACATCTTTTGCATAGACTGTCAAAAGTTCTTCTTGCTTTCCCTTCAATAAGATGCGTATGCGGCATTCTCCACGCAGCTTATGCAAAGCAGTTGGTCCAAGTACACGTACCTCACTCTTGGCTTTCAAAAGAGAAAAGGCAAGCTGTGCTCCCTGATAAGCCAATTCTTCTTGCTTATGAGAAAACGTGAGCGATGTCAAATATGTATAAGGAGGATAGCCTGCCAAATGACGATAGTTCATTTCGTTTTTAAAAAAGGTCTTGTAGTCATGATGAGCAGCACATTGAATCGCATAATGCTTGGTATCATATGCTTGAATGATGACCTCCCCTTGCTTTTCTCCTCGCCCGCTTCTCCCACAGGCTTGTTCAAGCAAATCATAACAAAGCTCTGCACTACGATAATCGCTGCGATTTAACAAAGCATCACCATTTAAGATTCCCACCAAGGTTACATTTTCAAAATCCAAGCCCTTGGCAATCATCTGTGTGCCTAGCAAAATATCGGCTTTATGCTTACCGAAATCTCGCAAATAGTTTTCATGCGCATGCTTTTTGTGTGTCGTATCGGCGTCCATACGAATAATTTTGGCTTGCGGAAATTTAATCTGAATAAACTCCTCCAGCTTTTGCGTTCCCATTCCCATATAACGCCAAGCAGCACTATGACAGCTTGGACAATGGGTTGGCACAGGCATCACGCTATCACAAATATGACATTTCAGCACACCCTCTTCTTTATGATAGCTCATAGCTGTTTCACAGTTTGGACACATCTGCACATAGCCACATTCCATGCAGCGTAAAATCGGTGTATAGCCACGTCGATTTAACAATAAAATTACTTGTTCCTTACGCTGTAATCGTGTATAAATAGCATCTAACAAAGCATTCGACATCAGATAGCTTTCTTTCTTTTTAACCGCCTCACGCATTTCCACCAGCTTTACCTGTGGAAATTGTTCATTGATACGCTTTGGCATCTCCACCAGCTGATAAATTCCTTTATGCGCTCGTGCATAGGATTCCAAGGACGGCGTGGCACTTGCCAAAACAAGCTTTGCCTGATGTATCTTTGCCCTTTGCAAAGCAATATCACGGCAATGATAACGCACCCCTCGATCCTGCTTATAGCTTGTATCATGCTCCTCATCCATCACGATCAAGCCGAGATGATCAAAAGGCATAAACACCGCACTGCGTGTTCCTACTACAATATCCACCTGATGTTTTTTAACTAACTGATACTGTTCATATTTTTCCTGTTCATTCAAAGCCGAATGATAAATAGCTACCTGCGCACCAAAGCGCTGCTTAACACGTGCAATCATTTGCGGGGTTAAGGAAATCTCCGGTACTAAAATCAACACCTGCTTATCACGCTCTCGCATTGCCTTTGCCAAATGCAAAAAAACTTCCGTTTTTCCACTTCCGGTAACTCCATGCAGCAAGGTTACCATTGCCGAATGGTGTAAGACTGCATCAACTGCATGTTGCTGCTGGGCATTCAAATCGAAAACCGGACCCGATGGCTCCTCACACCCAAGTACTGCCTGTGCTTCCCTTTCAAATACCGTTACACAACCTAAAGAAATTAACTTTTTTCCTACGGATTTATACATTTGATAATAAGTAGTACGAAGCATCTCCTTAGCTTCCTTCATCGCTTCTAAAACCACCTGCTGCTTTTTGGTCAAAGATGCAATATCCTTTTCATATCGAACCCATGTCTCTAATTTTCTGCATTTTGCCGTAGAGCGAGGTTTCAGCTTAGCCGGCAAAATACATTGAAAACAAGCAATACGTGGCACAATGTATCGCTTCGCCATCATATTTGCAAGTTCAAACAATTCCTCATTTAACAAAGGTTCTTCATCTAGCACACGTATGATCCTTTTTATTTCAAAGTCATAAGCTGCTGCCTCTTGCGTACTGATTTCTTCAACACGCTCCACAAAGCCGACAATTTCCTTTGCGCCAAAGGGGACAACAACACGCATTCCACGACATACAGTAAAGCCATCGCAGCCATAGCTGAAGGTGCGATCTAAGTGCATGGTAGAATGTTCGATAAAGACGTGTGCAAGCTTCATAAAGACCCTCCGCATTCTAAGATACATTCTATCATAGACTTCCTTGTTTCTCAATCACTACCGATTTGAAGCAGAAGTGGATTGCAGCTTTAAAATAACATACTCACTATGATGATCGCTGCGAATCGCAAAGCCCCAGCCCCCTGCTCCTGAAGTATTGATGGCTTCCATTTGCGCAATGGTTTCTTTTCCATAGTTTAGTTCATTGAGATGGAAACATTCAAATATATAATAAAGAGGAAAAAGCTGTCCGGCATGCGTATGTCCGGAAATATGTAAATCCACCTTTAATTCCGCACTTTTTTCCAATTCCCGTGGTTGATGATCCACCACAATCTTGTAGCAGTTATCCGGCATCATTGACAACAATGTGGCGACGCTCTTACGATTATGTATGCGATAATCATCTCTTCCCACAAGGCACAGCTTGTCATCAACACAAGCAACTTCATCTTCTAACACCCGAATATGATGTGCCTCGATAAGTGAACGTAATTCTTCTTTTGATATAGCATTTTGAAAGGAATACTGTCCGGTATCGTGATTTCCGAATACATAAAATACATCGGACTTCGTGCATAAGCCTTCCAAGAGTGAAAAAACCTCCTCTCGCTTTTTCATGGAAGTATATTCATCAACAATATCCCCACAAAGCAAAACAATATCTGCTTGCTCACGGTGGATTTGCTGTACTAGTTCAGCAAGTTCTTGCTTATTCATCGTGGTTGGATAGTGAAGATCCGATAATACGGCAATCGTATAATTATGATTCAGTTGCTTCTCACTTTGAATGACATATTCTCTACGCACGATATGCTTCATATTATAGAAACCATATCCTACCCAAGCACCGGCTAACAACAAAGACAATGCTCCAATAGCAAGCACTCTTGTTTTACCGCCCTTCCACCATATCGTAAACAGCTTGGCAATTTCATAAAAGATGATAAAATGAATTTCAAAAGCAAATACGATGCTATGAATATCCCAAGCCGGAAGTGCCAGTAGCATGGCTATACACACATACGTTTTTGGCTTGATCCTTAACTTATGCAATTCATAAGCAAAGCATAAGAAAAAGCAAACAAAGCAAACACTCGACAATAACAATGCAAGCATGTCGATCCCTCCCTATGAAAACAGCATATCAAACATATCTTAACAAAGCGAAAGTAAAAATCTAAACAATTTCTAAACACACAAGGTGCTGTGACAGATAAGTCAAGCTCTAAGACAAAAAAAATACACCCAATTCCATAAGGAAGAAGGTGTATTTTTTGGTATAATTTATGTATGACAAGTACTCAAATTAACCAAGAAAATTATACAGCATATCAGCCATATATGCTACTAGATTTTAATTTTTCTTTTCAAAACGATGTTCTTAAAGATGATTTGAGTATCACGATCCTGGAAGTCTTGAGGAGGATAAATTTGAGTAAGTTCATAGACTTCCTTAGTCTTGATCCTCGTTCTTATGATCCTGTCATGATGCTAACCGTCATCCTTATGGCTTTCGCTGAAAATGGCTACGCTTCTTTACGTAGGTTAGAGAAGCTTTGTCGCTACGATGTTCGATATCGCAGCATTACAAATGGTTGTGTTCCCAGTTACAAAAGTTTTGAGCGTTTCATCAATAATACTCTGAAAGAATCAATAGAAACCATTGCGAAGGAAATCTATCTGTATATACAGGATGAAAAAGCGCTAGAAGAACAGATTCTTTATATCGATGGAACGAAGTTCGAAGCAAATGCCAACAAGATGACTTTCTGTTGGAGAGGCTGGAGCAGATGTTATCTTCCAAGACACTGGCAGAAATGTATGGAGCTATTGAGACAGATAAACCAATACTTTAAAAAGCATGAGATCAATATTCAATATTCCCTTCTAAAATATCCGAATATCGAATATATGATACAAATAGATGAAACACTAGAAAACTGGTTGAAAGAAAAAGGATATATTCGAAAAGGCCGAGGAAAGCACGAAATCGCAAAATTGTGCGATGAACTGAAGAAAAGTGCAGTAAAGATGTGGCAGTATGCAATGCAGGAAGATATACTGGGAAACAGGAACAGTTTTTCCAAGACAGATCCGGACGCTACATTCATGCATATGAAATATGATTATTACAATCATACGAATGTATTCAAGCCGGGATACAATGTGCAGGTAGGAGTAAGCAATGGATATATCGCATATTCTTATATCAGTGGCGATACGAATGATATACGAACATTACAACCATTTACAGAAGGATATAAAAAACTGTATGGTAACTATCCAAAAGTGGAAGTGACAGATGCAGGATACGGAAGCTATGAAAATTACAGTTACTGCAGGAGTAATGGTATCAAAGGGATATTGAAATACAGCGGATATGAAAAAAAGAAAGAAAAAATAACGGACAAGAATCGTTATCAGCTACGGCACATGGAGCGAGATGAAAACGGAACACCTGTATGCCCTGTCGGATATGTATTTGAAGTAGAACGTGTCGGAGTCAGCCTTAAGGGACAATACCCAAAAACAACCGTGTATTACAGAAATAAAAACTGTGTAGAATGTCCGCACAGGAGCAAATGCACGACATCAAAAAACGGAAGAAGCGCAAGGATCGTACCAGCCTTGGAGAAGATGCATAGAGAAATAGATGAATGTCTAAAGAGTGAGGAAGGAAAGAAGCTGATGAAGAATCGCAGTGTACAGGCAGAGGGAGCGTTTGCGGATATCAAGCAGGACTTTGAATATGTACGACTTCATCGGCGAGGAGAAAGTGGAGTAAAAGTAGAATTAGAGCTAGTATGTATAGGATATAACCTTAGAAAGTATCATAATCGAAAAATAGCAAAAAATATGAATTAGTTTTCCACAATGGTAATTGTAAATATAAAAAAAGAAGATTCAAAAAAAGCTTTTAAGAAGGAAGCTGTTTTCAAAGTACCCAAAATTAAGGGTTATCCAACGATTCGAATAGAGAAAGGCTGTGATTTTCAGAGAAATACTAATTTCTCTTACTCGTCACAGCCCCTTCATATCAATTTAAAGAAAGGAAAATGATGACTAGACAACAAGAATATATTAGGAAAAATGTTCAAAGGATAAATTTCACATATCGTAAGAAATATGATTATAGGTTGTATAATTTTTTTGAAAGATTGAATAAACAATATAAGGGAAATCATATAGAACTTTCAAGAAATAGATTTGTAAAAGATGCAATTACTTATGATATGTCTTCAGAAAAGGATGATATAAAATTAGATAAAGAGTTATATCAATCGTTTCCTGAAGGAATGAAATACAGTTCACAATTCACAATTTCCATCAATAGAAACACAGATAGGGAATTGTATAAGTATCTTCTTGAAATTGAAGAAACACAACCATTAGCTGACTATATAAGATTAGCAGTATATAAGTACATTCAAGAAAAAGAAGTGGTTGTTTGAAAGAATACCTAGAAAATAAATAGGAAGGAGTAAAAATGCCATTTAGAAAATATTCAAACCAATTTAGGAAAGGTGTTTGTCAATTAACTTGTGATTGTGGACATTCTCCATCAAAAACAGCAGAAGAATATGAAATACCTTTAAAAACACTGGAGAAATGGATTACGGCATACAATAAAAATCCTTGTTGCTTTGATAAAAGTGATGATTATTATATAGAGAAACATAAAGAATTTGCAAAACCTATGATAATCTATCTACAAAAGAAATGATTTCTTTACTAAAACAACAAGATGATGAAATACATAGTCTTTACAGTGTTATAACTAGCTATCAAATTAAAGAAAGAATGAAATTAGAAAGAAGAGGAAATAAGCATGATAAATAGAGTGGTAGCCGTAGGGAGATTAACGAAAGACCCTTTGCTAAGTAAAACAATGTCAGGAATCAGCACTTGTACATTTACATTAGCAGTAAATCGAAGAAATCAAGTTGCAGGACAACCTGATGCTGATTTTATACAATGTGTAACATGGAGAAAATCAGCCGAAAACATCACAACTTACTTGCATAAAGGTTCTCTCATTGGAATAGAAGGCAGAATCCAAACACGAACTTATAACAATCAACAAGGACAGAAAGTTTATGTAACCGAAGTAGTGTGCGACAATGTACAATTCTTAGAACCTAAACAAAATTCACAACCTTCACAATATTCTCAACCACAACAGACATATCCATATGAACAACCACCTGTTCAAACTTATTATCAACAACAAAGTATAACTGCTGAAGCAGAAAAAAGCGTTCCTTGGGATGTTGCTGATACGCTAGATATTTCTACAGATGATTTGCCATTTTAATTAAGGAAGGAGTATGGACATGAAAGAACTTGTAGTAGGAAATCCAATTTATGACAAAGAATTAAAAGTATTAGGATTGATTACAGCTTTACCTTATGGAGAAAACAATAAATTCTAATATATTTGGGTGGATAAAAAAGGATTCTCAACTCGTGAAACAGAAAAATTTAGTCATAGTCGGTTTATCTTGTTTGATGTAAATGATATGATTAAATAAGTCAAAAAAGGAGTGATGCACTGTATGAAATTAGAAATAGTCTTAAATGAAGAAAAAGCAAAAGAACATCACTACAACATACATAAAGGCTATGCTAAGATTGAAGACTTTATGATAAAACGAGGTTTTAGCAAGATTTCTGAAGGAGTTTTAGAAGGGGATGATAGTCAAAAAAGTTTTGATTCCGTTCTATTGATTAACAGAGAATTAGCCAAAACAAAATGGTTTCCATTATTGGTAGAAAAATGGTGGTGGCACATTGACGGAGAAATTGAAGACTGTATGGGATATATAACAGGTGTTTGGGAAAAAAAAGAAGAAAAACCACAAATTATGAGGATGGAAATTGTCTTGAGCGAAGAAAAAGCAAAGCTTCATGGAATTGATGTAAACAAAGGATATAAAGCCATTGATGATTATTTTGAAAATCGAGGAGTACCTAAACTTGGACAAGGAATATATGAATGTATTGAAGATGATAATAGTTTCTCTACATTTAGCGTTGCAATCGCACAATTACCTGAAACAAAATGGTTTCCTTTGCTAGTAGAAAAGTGGCTATGGTATATCCAAGGAGAAGTGGAAGATTGCATTTCATCATTGAAAGGAATTACTCTTTAATAGGATGTTTGTATGAATAAAAAAGCTATCAACTTTGATTTGGATACAAAGAAATTGAGAGAATTCCATCCAAAAGGTATTACTCAAGCCTATACAGATATACGAAATTTTCTTGAAAGTATGGGATTTGAACATAGACAGGGTTCAGGCTATGTATCGAAAGAACCAATGCGTTATGCTACTGTAGATGCAATCGTAGAAAAATGAGTAATGAACATGATTGGTTATCTAAATGTGTAAAAGAAATTGATGTTACTGATGTAGGAGAAAAATATTACAGTTTATTAGATACTGTTTGCGGTAAAGGAAGTATTGTTAAGGATATCTTAGAAGAAAAAGATGAAATTGATTTAGATATTGATATTACAGATGATTTTTTCGACATTGATAAATAACTAAAGGAGTGATTGAGTGAGCAGGAGAGAAGAACAACTACGCAAAATGAGAGATCAAAAAATTTCTGAAAGAGTGAGCAATATTTATTTGTCTTCAATTACTGAAGTTTTATTTGAGGCAGGAGTAAAGAAAGAAGATATTGAAACTCTATTATGTAACCTAACTGAAAAAATTGAGAATTTGACGAAAGGGTACATAGGTTTAGATACTTATATTGAAACAGTTGAAGAAAAAGTTGGAATTAAACTAAAAGGAGAATAAGAATATGAAAACAACAATTAAAAAAGTGGATTTAGCTGAAAGTGTAAAAAACGCACTAGCAACAACAAAAAGTGCAGGAATGGAAGCAGTGGAAACAGTATTTACAGAAATCGCAAAAGCACTGGCTGAAGGCAATACAGTTGAAATTTCAGGGTTTGGTAAATTTGAAGTAACTGAACGCTCTGCGAGAACTGGAATCAATCCTGCTACAAAAGAAAAAATCGAAATTCCTGCAAGTAAATCAGTAAAATTCAAGCCAAGTAAAGCACTAAAAGATCAAGTAAAATAACTATACAAATGCCTTGTTCAGAACTTGGCATTTTTTCTTTTTTGGCATCAAAAAAAGGCATTTGGAAAAATGCCATTTGCCTTTTGTTAAATTGATACAAGAGTGATACGAAAAAAAGTAAAACATATATATTTTAAGTCTTTTATAGACAATGCAGATATTATAAACACGCATAATTACTTCACTTCATATTCAGAATTTTTTATATAATTTTGTTCGTGATAAAGAGGGAAGCGTGCAAATGAGATTAGAAGTATATGATGATGTTGCCATGCTGTTTCACAGTGATGAAAAGGATATTCTGCTTGTTCAGCACATGATTGAAAACCTGTTCTTTGTGAAAAAGGTTGTTCGTGCAAAGCTGGACCTGTCCTTGTATCAGCTGCTGCAGAGCCATCCGTATGAACATCTTGCCAATGTGATCGATTTCAGCTACAGTCATGAAAAGACAATTCTGATCGAGGAGTTTGTGAATGGCTGTACACTGGAATATAAGCTCAGTCAAAGGAGGCTGTCGGTGGAGGAATGTATTCGTATCATGCTCCAGCTGTTTGCGGTTGTGGGGCATCTGCATGCGCAGACACCGCCGATCATTCATCGGGATATCAAGCCGGATAACATTCTGATTGACAAGGGTCATGTGGTGCTGATCGATTTTGAGATTGCGAAGCTGATGACGACGCGCAAGGATGTTCTACGTACCGGCAGTGTCGGCTATGCAGCGCCGGAGCAGTATTACGGCTTATCCGATCAACAAAGTGATATCTATTCCATCGGAATCCTGCTGAAGGAATTGTGTGCACATACGGCATGGAGGAATAACGAGGCGGATATCTTTCTCACCATCATACGGAAAAGCACAGCTAAAAGACAGGAGGAACGCTACCTGACGATATCGCAGATGCAGAATGATTTTATCATAACATGCCGAAGCTGCAGCTCTACAGCAAAGTATGCTGAAAGCATACCAATGCATAAAGAACAGAAGGTATAATAAAATCATTCCAAAACACAGGATGAGAAAACTGGAGGAACCTATGAAAAAATTAAAAAAATGGCAGATTGTACTTATCGTAATTCTTGCGCTCGGTGTCATTGGAGCACTAGCAGGCGGAGGAGATGAGGAAAAGAAAAACGGCGAGCCGGCAACAGAGAAAACCGACAACAAAAAGAAAGAAGACAAAAAGAAGGAGCCGAAAGAGAAAACCTATGGGATCAAGGATACGCTGAAGGTAGGCGATGTGGAATACACAGTAAATGGCATTGAAACTACGGATATGATTGGTGATGAATATCTGAATCAGAAAGCACAGGAAACCTATCTGATTGTTTCGATTACCGTGAAAAACAACGGAGATGATGCTTTGCGTGTACTGGACAGCTTCTTTAAGCTGAAAAAGGGTGACAAGACCTACAATACAGATTCTACAGCTATTATGTATCTGGGAGATGAAAGCATTTTTGCCAAGGAAATCAATCCGGATGCTTCTTTAAAAGGAAAAATCGTATTCGATGTAACCAAGGCGACGATTGATGATAAAAATCTGCAGCTGCAGGTACAGACCGGAGCATGGGGCACGGAAAAGGGACTGATCAATCTTCATTAGACAGATAACACCTCAGGCAAGGAAAACTGTCGCATATGCGGCGGTTTTTCTTTTTTTCCGCTGGTTGTTTGACTGGCTTTTTTTTATAGGATACGGTATGATTAAGCTATATTCGGGAGGTAGATGTTATGAGACTGGTATCATGGAATGTAAATGGAATCCGCGCCTGTATGCAAAAGGGCTTTATGGATTTCTTTAAGGAAATAGATGCAGATGTATTCTGCATTCAGGAAACAAAAATGCAGCCGGGGCAGCTGGAAATCGAAACACCGGGCTACTATCAGTATATGAACAGTGCAGAGAAAAAGGGGTATAGCGGAACGATGGTGTTTTCCAAGCAGAAGCCGCTGTCGGTTACGTATGGCTTGGGAATTGAGGAGCATGATCATGAAGGGCGGGTCATTACCTGTGAATACGAGGATTTCTATCTGGTCTGCGTGTATACACCGAATTCCAAGGATGGCCTGCTGCGTCTGGATTACCGCATGGTATGGGAGGATGCGTTTCGTGCCTATCTGCACAAGCTGAACGAAACAAAGAGTGTGCTGGTATGCGGTGATTTGAATGTCGCACACAAGGAAATCGATTTAAAGAATCCGAAGACGAATCGCAGAAATGCAGGCTTCACGGATGAGGAACGCGGCAAAATGAGTGTTTTGCTGGAAAGCGGCTTTGTCGATTCCTTTCGATATCTGTATCCAAAGCAGGAGGGAATCTATTCCTGGTGGAGCTATCGGTTCAAAGCACGGGAAAAGAATGCAGGGTGGCGGATTGACTATTTCCTGGTTTCCGAGGATGCGAAGGACGCTATTCGGGAAGCAAGGATTCACACGGATATCTATGGCAGTGATCACTGCCCGGTATCTCTTGAGATTGATAAAAAGGCTGTCTAGGACAGCCTTTTACTTTTGGGAAGGAGGCTGCAAATTACAGGTTACACTATGGCGGCTGCCTTTTTTTATATCCGACTGTACGTTTATCTGTATGCTATCCGTGTGCATGGAGTCGTTAAACGCTTTTGTAGTTGTAAAATACAGGAAATTATGCTAAGATGATTATAAGAAAAATAAGAATTATAAGAAAAGAGGGGAAAACTATGGATTTCTCAAATAAACTGTATGTTTATGTGGATGCTGCAGCTTTGCAGGATCCGCAGGCGGAGCATTTCATGGAGGTACTGGCAAAGCAGTATCGTCAGATAATTTTGTTTGTGGAGAATGTTTGGGAGGAGGAAACACTGAAGCAGCTTCCTGCCTATGGTTATATCTGTCGCACCGTTTATGGGCAGGATTTGCAAAGCGTTCTGGAAAAGGACCGTGCAAAGCGTTCGCCGGATAAGACCAAGCATATTCTTTTTATAACAAGCTCAGCGCAGACACTGCATGGGATCAGTGTGCTTTGCCTTGGGAAGATGGGGCTGGAGCAGATCCTTTTGGAAAAGCTGCAAAATGAGAAAAAGCGCAGAACGGTGGTTACCGGTATCTGCATGGGCTGTGTTGTATATTTTGCTGTATACTTTTTCATGCTGGATAAGCTGCCGCTATGGATGCAGGATGGAGGAATCGCATTTCTGCTGTGTCTGCTTCCGGCGGAGCTGCTGATTTTGACGCTTCTATACGGTCTGTGCAAACGGGTGATTCCCTTTGATACCATCTTTGAATTTTTTGATATTTTCGGATGAAGGCGGTACATAGTGATTCTCTATTTTATAGGAATTGTATAACAAAAAGCAAGAGGAAACAGATAGTACGAAGCAGAAAATGTTACATAAAAGATAACGTAAAGGATAACACAAAAGATAAGATATAAGGAAGAAAAAGGCTCTGAGCAGCATGTTTTCTGATTGTTGTTATCAGCTTCATAAGAGCATAATACAGCTGCAGCCGTTTTAAAGGCAGACTGTATATTGCTGCTTTGCTGCCTTTTTTTGCTAGCTGCCTTTTTTTGCTAATAGAAAACGGAAAGACCGGATGGTAGCTGTATCAGCGGTTTAGTGCTCTATTACAGCCGAGCATGCAGAGTTCCCAAAGAATATGATTACACTGTTTTAAAAGGTGAAATATCACCTTTTCCATCCCTTATTTCCGATGATTTTTTATGCAGGCAAAGCACACGGTGGATTTCCACTGTTTTTATTTGTCCAGACATGATAAAATAAGTGCGGTGATGAAAATGATAGCATTTATTAAGGGCGTTATTCACAGCTACAGCAATGATTCCTTGATTATTGAAAACAATGGTATCGGCTACCGGGTCTATGTTGCCAATCCGATGGCGGTCCGGCTTAATGCCGAAGTGATTTTATATACCTACCAGCATGTACGCGAGGATGCGATCACGCTGTTCGGGTTTACCACGATGGAGGAGCATGATCTGTTTTTGCAGCTGATCAGTGTCAAGGGTGTCGGTCCGAAGACGGCACTTGGAATGCTGGGCGTTTGTCCTGCTAAGAACATGATTGCGGCAATTGAAAGCAATGATGTGAAAACACTGAAGGGATTGCCGGGCATCGGCGCGAAAACAGCCAGTCAGATTGTTCTGGATTTGAAGGGGAAACTCGTGGAAGAGGTTACGGAGCTGGAAGTAAAGGAAAATGAACAGCTGCTAGATGCATTGGAAGCATTGAAGGCGCTGGGCTATAAGAATGCGGAGCTGAACAGCATCAAAAAGGAGCTGGGTACGCTGGAAGCAATGACGAGTGATCAGTATATCCGAAAGGGGCTTGGCATTCTGGCGAAGAGAAAAGGAGTCTAGTAAATGGAGAGAATTTTATCAAATGAATCGCAGAGTATGGATGAGGAAGCATCTCTGCGTCCCCAAAGTCTGCGTGAATATATCGGACAGCGACAGCTGAAGGAAAATCTGTCGGTGTTTATTGAAGCCGCAAAGCAGCGAAATGAAGCGCTGGATCATGTTTTGCTGTACGGCCCTCCCGGACTGGGAAAAACGACCCTGTCCTATATACTGGCAAATGAAATGGGGGGCAGTATAAAGACGACGAGCGGCCCCTCAATCGAAAAGGGTGGGGATTTGGCAGCTATCCTGTCAACACTGGAGCCCGGAGATGTTTTGTTTATTGATGAAATCCATCGTCTGCCAAAGCAGGTCGAGGAAATTTTGTATCCTGCCATGGAGGATTATTGTATCGATATCGTTGTCGGCAAGGACAGCGCTACCACCAGAAGTATTCGGCTGGAGCTGCCGCCCTTCACGCTTGTCGGGGCTACGACACGTGCGGGTGATCTGACGGCGCCGCTGCGTGATCGTTTCGGTATCGTTTCCCAGCTGGAATTTTATGAGCTGGCGGAGCTGCAGCAGATCATTTCCAGAACCTCCCGTGTCATGGATACGGAAATCGAGGAGGAGGCCGTGCTGGAGATTGCCCTGCGCTCCCGTGGCACACCGCGCATCGCGAATCGTTTGTTTCGCCGTGTGCGTGATTTTGCGACCGTTATGAATGATGGCATCATCAGTAAGCAGATTGCCGAAATGGCACTGGATAAATTAAAGGTCGACCATCTGGGATTAGATAATGTCGACCATAAGTATCTGAAGGGAATCATTGAGCGCTTCAAGGGAGGACCGGTTGGTCTGGAAGCGCTGGCCAGCAGCATCGGGGAAGAAACGATGACGCTGGAGGATGTGTATGAGCCATATCTTCTGCAGATCGGCTTTATCAACCGCACACCGCGCGGACGTGTTGTAACGGAGAAGGCCTATCGCCATCTCGGCTATGATCTGCGGGAGGGGCTGTTTCTGCATACAGACTGATTTATCCCTTGTGTTTACGCGAGAATGCAATGACGGCAGCTGCGATATAAACCAGTGCCTTGCTGAAGTTTTCAAGCAGTGCATACAAAGAGAAGCCGCTCAGCAGCAGGGATAGCAGAAAAAATACAACAGCAACAGGAAGCGCATGAAACAGCGCTTTTTTATTTACGCCTATGCCTAGCAATGCTCCGCCGACGCCATAGGCGATGATGCCGCCAATCCAGTTCATAATGTGAAAAGTCGAAGTCGATACTGCATGAAAATAGTATAAAGCAGCAAATACAAGAGAGAATAACAATGTGAGCGCAAGCAGTACGGCTACGGAGCGCACATAGGTCTGTAGTTTGAATTTCATAAGTGGTCACCTCAGTCTACTGTATGAAATTCACGTACAAACTATGCAGGAAAGGATGGTTTAATGCAGGAATATATAAATCTGATGGTCAAGTGCTTTATCGTATATTTCGTGATAATCTTTGCCCTTCGCATCATGGGGAAGCGGGAAGTCGGCGAGCTTTCTGTCTTTGATATCGTTATTTACCTTGTTATGAGTGAGCTGCTGGCAATCTCCATCACGGATACGCATGAAAGCATTCTGAAGTCACTTGTTCCAATTTTCACGCTGGCATTTTTACAGATTGTGATATCCTGGGTGCTTTTGAAAAGCAAAAAGACCAGAGATATTTTTGATGGTAAGAATGCGATTCTGATTCATAACGGACATATCAATCAGAGCATCATGAAAAGGGAGCGCTACAACATTGACGATCTGATGTCTCAGATTCGCAGCAAGGATCTGTGTACACCGGATGAGGTTGCCTTTGCGGTGCTGGAGAATAACGGACAGCTCTCCATTCTGCCGAAAAACAAATGCAAGGTGAAGCACCCCGATCCTCTCATCAGCGATGGGACAATCAACAAAAAGGCGCTGCAGGATTTGTCACGGGATGAGGAATGGCTGAAAAACGCCCTGCAAAAGGAGGGCGTGGATAGTGTGGATGATGTGTTTTTGTGTATCTATCAAAATAACGGGATGTTTGTCATCAAGAAGGAAATGAATTCCAAGGATACCTTTTTCTAATTGTTTTTAAAGGCGATGAACAGGCGTACGGCGTGCATGGTGGTTGTAATGAGCATCCCGGCTGTCAGTGCAATGGGCAAGGAGGCCTCCATGCAGGTTCTGGTCAGAAACAGAACACATAAAATCCGTACCAGAGAGCCGCTCAGGGTGTCCGCAACGGTCTGCTTGCTTAAGGATAAGGCATGGAGCATGCTGGACAGGGGAGGCTGCAGGGAATACAAAGCAAACGGGATGGCCAGCTGCTTGAGCAGCAGGGCACCGTGGGTGTTATGGTAAAACAGATAAAGCAGCTGTTCCGGAAACAGGTAACAGATCACACTGCAGCCCAGACCGACCAGAAAGCAGCAGCCGATGATCATCGAAAACAGACGGCGTGCATGATCGTAGTACCCTCTGGAATAGGAATAGGTGAAGGATGGCAGCAGAAAATTACTCAGTGTTACGGTGATGAAGCTTGGCATGGTAATGATGGGCAATACATAGCCGTTGAGCTGTCCATAGGCGCCTACCATGGCGGCGGATGCTGCCGTACCAAGCCCCAGCACCATAACGATCGGCTCCATGAAATAGGTAAGGGAGCCAATGAGGCGGCTTCCTGTCATCGGTATGGATACCATCAGCACCTCATCAAACTGACGGCGGTTCAAATCGCTGAACAACCGCGGAATCCTGGAAAGGGTTCTTTTTTGTCTGCGCAGGGAGATGAGCATAAACAAAGCGCTGCAGGCCTCACCAACACTGACAGACAGCATCGCAATACGGGCCATGGTGATTGCGTCGGTAAAGGGGTGCAGGTAGAATACCACAAACAGAAACAGGATGCGGCTGCCCTCTTCAAACAGCTGGGAGGAGGTTGCCTGCACGTGGTGCTGCAGACCGAACAGATATCCTTTCAGGATACCGGACAGCGATACCAGTGGAATCAGCGGTATGATGGCATACAGGACGGGCAGAATTTCCTTCTGCTTGAGGATGTAGGTTGCCAGAAAGGGGAGTACGAGCAGAAAGGTCAAAATAATGACAGCGTTATTCAACAGGGACAGAATCACACTGACCTTTAGCGGCTGATGCGGATGGTCGCTTTGCGCGATCACCTTGGATAAGGCACCGGGAATCCCCATCTGTGCCAGGGTAATGAAAAAGACCATGGTCGGTGCTGCCAGTGTATAGTAATTCATGGCCGAGGGGCTCAGGGTTCTGGCAAGCATGATGCGCACGATGAAAGAAAGAGCCTTGGCAATCACGGAAACTATCACCAGAATCATAGTAGACTGCAGTACGGTTTTCTTCAAATAAATCACTCCAATCCAGCTTGCAGATCATGAAAAAAATTGGCGATGTAATGATTTTTAGAAACAAAGTGCAGATTCGGGATAAAAAAATACATTGCTTTCATTCATAATTGAAGCTATAATAATGTTTATGATATTAAGGAGGAGCTTATGAGTGGTCAAAGTGAAATCAAAGATAAATACATAAAACTTGCTATTGCTTTGAAAACAAATCAGTTGAAACGAGAAGAGTTATCTTCCTTGACATATCAGCATGTAGAAAGCTCGTTGAAGGAGCATTGGCGCTTTCGCAAGCCTGGAAGCATCCATGAGGCGGTAGAGGATATCCAGCAGCTCAGCGCCAGTGATGTGGTGGCCTATTTGTCTACGCAGGCCGTGATTATGGGCTCCCGTATGAACCTCAACGACTTTGATGATTTATTTGGAGGAGATAAACAATGAAGAAATCACGTCTCGTGGTCTTTGTGATAACCGTGTTGACCATACTGACACTGATTGTGACCTGCACCCCGTCCGTTCGCAAGAATATGAAGCTGGGGCTGGATTTACAGGGTGGCTTTGAAATCCTGTATGAAGTGAGTCCGCTGGAGGGCAAGAAGCTTCCTTCCATGACGGCTGTCGCAAAATCAGTAGAAAAACGTGTCGATGTTCTGGGTGTCAATGAACCGGAAATCACAGTGGAAGGCGACAATCGTATCCGTGTGCAGCTCGCCGGTGTGAAAAATGCCGATCAGGCAAGAAGAGTCATCTCTTCAACCGCCAATCTGACATTCCGCGATGTAAATGACAACCTGCTGATGGATTCCACCGTTTTGCAGGAAGGCGGAGCCAGTGTGATGTACGACAATTACGGCAAGCCGATCGTCAGCCTGAAGTTGTCTGATCAGAAGAAGTTTTATGAAGTAACACAGAAGGTTTCCCAGATGGGAAGCGGCAACAATCTGATGGTTGCCTGGCTGGATTTTGATCCGGATACCGATTCCTATGCCAAGGAAAAGGAACAGAAAAATCCAAAATTCATTTCTGCTGCAACGGTGAGTGAGGGAATCAATTCCACCAGTGCGCAAATTAGCGGAAGCTTCACCAAGGAGGAGGCAACCGAGCTGAAGGATCTGATCAATTCCGGTTCGCTGCCTGTAAAAATGAGTGAGAAATACAGCAATGCGGTGACTGCCGATTACGGTATCAACGCCTTCAGTGAAACCATGCTGGCAGGCGGCATCGGTATCGCGCTGATCATGCTGTTTATGATTCTGTACTATCGTCTGCCGGGTCTGATTTCCGCAGTCACGCTGGCAACCTATGTCTTTATCGTGTTCCTCATCTATAATGCCATGGGCGCGGTCTTTACCCTGTCGGGTATTGCGGCTCTCGTGCTTGGTGTCGGTATGGCTGCCGATTCCAATATTCTGACATTTGAGCGAATCAAGGACGCGCTGTATTCCGGACGAAGTGTAAAAACCGCCTTTTATGAGGGAAGCTCCAAGTCCTTTATTACGATTTTCGATGCGCAGGTCACAACCTTTATCTGTGCGCTGATTCTGTATATGATGGGTACAGGAAGTGTGAAGGGCTTTGCGACCATGCTGATCGTCTCTACGATTTCCACCATCATCCTGATTGTCTTCGTTACAAAATTCCTGCTTTCTCTTCTGGTTGGCAGCGGATGGCTGAATGACAAGCTGAGCTGGTTCGGTGTGAAGAAGGCTCATGTACCGGATGTAAGCAAGGGGCAGGAGCGCTTCTATTTCGGCTTCTTCAAGAATTTCGATTTTGTTAAAAATGCAAAATTCTTTATCATCGCTTCTGTGACGGTGCTTGTCATCGGTGTGGGATGTATGACATTCCAGGGTATGAAGGGCAATGGCATTCTGAACTGGGGTATTGATTTTACCAGCGGAACCAAGCTGACGGTACAAAGTGATACGGCGATTTCCAAGGATAAGCTGAATGATCAGCTGAAGCGTCTGGGAATCAATGCAAGCAGTATTAAAATCAACGGGGAAAAGGATAATGTGGCAAATGTCTTTGTGAAGGATGCCATTGATGAACAAAAGATGGATACCGTGAAGGCAGGACTGAAAAAAACCTATCAGCACGATGTCAATGACAACGTGGTAACCCCGGTGATCGGGCAGGAGCTGGTGCGCAGTGCAATTCTGATTTCCATTCTGGCATGGATCGGTGTTCTGATTTATATTTCCATCCGCTTTAAGTGGGATTATGCGATCAGCGGTATTGTCGGACTGATTCATGATGTCTTCTTCGTGCTTGCGGCCTGTGCGATTTTCCGTCTGGAGGTCAATACGGAAATCATCGCCGTGCTGCTGACGGTGATCGGATATTCCATTAACAACTCGATCGTTGTCTTTGACCGTATCCGTGATGAGATGAAGGGACGCAAGCTTGCGACAACGTCGAAAGAGGAATATCGTGAAATCGTAAATGAAGCGCTGCAGAGAACGGCAACAAGATCCATTCTCTCTACGCTGACAACGATTCTGCCGGTTGTCTGTCTGCTGTTCTTTGGAAGCAGTGCGATTCGTATCTTCTGTCTGGCTCTGTTCATCGGTATCGCCTGTGGTGCGGGAAGCTCTCTGTTTGTCGCAGCCCAGCTGTGGTATCAGATTCGTATCCATCAGGATCCGAAAAAGCATGTAAAAAAGAAGCATAAGAAGAAAAAGGATGAGCTGGAGGAAATGATCATTCCAGGCATGAACGACTATTAAAACAAGGGAGATATCTGACTCACAGATATCTCTTTTGCATTCTTGAGGCAAAAGGAGGAAAAGTGTGGTATGATATTTCACGGTGATAAACATGCAAATACATAAATTACAGAGCGAACGCTCGAAACAGATACAGGAAACGCATCATGTGAGTGCCTTGTGCGCTAAGGTGCTGGCATCCAGAGGTCTAAAGGATGAACAGATAGCGGAGCTATTGCAGAAGCCGCAGCTGGCAGATCCGTTTACCGCAAACGGAATGCAGGAGGTCGCAAAGCGTATCTATCAGGCGAAGCAGAACAAGGAGCGCGTCATGGTATGCGGAGATTATGATGCGGATGGGATTTGCTCCACGGCGATTCTCGTGGATGCGTTGCGCCGCTATGGCATACAGGCCGGATTTTATATACCGAACCGCTTTGCAGAGGGCTATGGTCTGAAGAAGCATACAGTAGAACTGGCACATGAAAAGGGGTACAGCCTGCTGATCACCGTTGATAACGGTGTCAAGGCGCTGGATGCACTCGCGGAGGCAAGAAACAGAGGGGTGGATGTGATCGTTACGGATCATCATGCCATGGATGAGGAATTTCCCTGTCTGTATCTGCTGCATCCGTTTCTGATGGGAGAGCGCTTTGAAACATTGTCCGGAGCCGGCGTTGCGCTGGAGATTTCCCGTGCACTGCTGGGAGAGGTAAAGGAGCATGTGGTGCTGGCCTGTGTTGCCGCCATTGCCGATGTGATGCCGCTTCGTCAGGAAACAAGGGCAATCGTGCAGCTTGGACTGCAATACCTTCGTCAGGGTATCTGTCCGCCGATTCAGCTGCTGGCCAATGACCGGTATCCGAAATGGGATGAAACGCTGATTGCTTTTCAGATCGTACCAAAGCTGAATACGACGGGACGGCTTGCGGATATCGCGAATGCCAACAATACCGTGCGGTATCTGCTGAGTACGAGTCTGGAGCAGCTGCAGCATATGGCAAAGCAGATACGGGAGCTGAATGATCGTCGGAAAACGATGAGCGATGACATGGTCAAGGTGGCACGCACGCTGGTGCGGCCGGAATATCGGTTTCAGCTGCTGTTTCATGAGTCCTTTCATGAAGGTATGGCCGGGCTTGTGGCGGGGAAGCTCAGTGAGGAGCTGCAGCTTCCGGTCATGGTCGCTGCTCAGCGTGAGCAGATGTTCAAGGGCAGTATCCGCTCACTCGACCTGCTGGATCTGACAACCTTTTTTGATGCCTGCCGACCTTCGCTTTCGGCCTATGGTGGACACAAGGCGGCTGCCGGTATCGGGTTTCCTTACGAGAATAAGCAAATCGTGCAGGACTATGTCAATACCCGTATGGAGGGAATTCATTTTCAACAGGAAAAGAGCTACAGCGTGATTCCCATCCATGTTCAGGAGGCTACACTGGCAGAGGTGGAGAGCCTGTCTGTGCTGGGACCGTTTGGCTGCGGCTTTGAAGAACCGCTGTTTTATCTGGAGGAAGCAAGCGTGCAGGGGTGTCGTTTGCTGGGCAACCGGGAGCATGCGAAATGGACACTGAGTGACAGCCTTGAAGCGATGTATTTTCGCTGTGGCAACGCATATGAACGCCTGCATGAGAAAAACAATGTAAATTTCATTGGAAATCTACGAATAAATTCCTTTATGGGCAGAAAAAAAGTGAATATTTTTGTAACAGAAGCGTATTAGTTAATGCTTTTTCAGAAAGAATTTGATATAATACATGCATAAGTGCTAGGAGGCTACACACATGAATTTTAAAGATTATATTGCCAGTATTCCTGATTTTCCTCAGGAGGGGGTTTTGTTTCGCGATATTACGCCGCTGATGGCGGATGGGAAGGCGTTTCAGGAGGCCTGTGATAAGGTCATTGACTTTGCCAGATCCGTTCAGGCGGAGGTCATCGTCGGTCCGGAATCCCGCGGCTTTATCTTCGGCTGTCCGGTTGCCTATGAGCTGGGAATCGGATTTGTACCGGTACGCAAGCCGGGGAAGCTGCCGAGAGAAACCGTAAGCGTATCCTATGATCTGGAATACGGAAGCAATGAGCTGCACGTTCACAGGGACGGCATCAAAAAAGGGCAGCGGGTGCTGATCGTGGATGATCTTCTGGCTACCGGCGATACCGTGGATGCGACCATACAAATTGTACAGGAGCTGGGCGGAGAGGTTGCCGGCTGTGCATTTCTGATTGAGCTTGCGGGCTTAAAGGGCCGGGAGCATCTGAAGGATTTTAATGTATTTTCCTTAATGTCTTACGAATAATAAAAACAAAGGGGAGCTTCCCCTTTTCTTGAATGCGGGTGATACTATGGTAAGTAAGAATGTCGTGACCTTTGATGAAATGATGGTTGAGGTCAGAAAATATATCAAAAAAGAAGAAAATATCGATCTGATCACGAGAGCATATCTGTGTGCAGAGAAGAATCATACGGGACAGTACCGCAAAAGCGGAGAGCCGTATATTATTCATGCGATACAGGTGGGCTATATACTGACCATGCTTCGTACTGGACCAAAGACGATTGCGGCAGGCTTTCTGCATGATGTTGTGGAGGACTGCGATGTTACCATTCAGGAAATGAGTGACATGTTCGGTGAGGAAGTCGCCTCTCTGGTTGAATCTGTCACAAAAATCGGTGCGCTGAAATTCAAGGATGAAAAGGAATATCTCGCCAGCAATCATCGTAAGATATTTATTGCTATGGCAAAGGATGTTAGAGTCATACTGATCAAGCTGGCAGACCGCCTGCATAATATGCGGACACTGCAATATATGCGTCCGGAAAAGCAGAAGAAAATAGCCTCTGAAACACTGGAGGTCTATGCCCCGATTGCACACCGTCTTGGTATCAGTGATATCAAGAACGAGCTGGAGGATCTGTGCTTTCAGTATTTGAACAAGGAAAAGTATTATGAGATTGCAAAGCTTGTAGAAAAGCGCAAGACAGAGCGTGATGAGCAGGTACAGCGCATGATTGCCGATATTAGCTCTTTGCTGGATGCTCATCATATCGGCTATCGCATTTTTGGAAGAAGCAAGCATTTGTACAGCATCTATAAAAAAATGATGACGAAAAACAAGCGGTTTGAGGAAATTCTCGATCTGCTGGCAATCCGTATTATCACGGATTCCGATACGGCCTGCTATGAAACACTGGGCTATATCCATGCGAAGTACCGTCCGATTCCGGGACGCTTCAAGGATTATATCGCTATGCCGAAGGTGAATATGTACCAGTCCTTGCATACAACGATCGTTGCGGAGGATGGCAACATTTTTGAGGTGCAGATTCGTACCGAAGCGATGGATGCCGTTGCCGAACAGGGTATCGCGGCGCACTGGCGCTATAAGGAAAACATCAATGGCGGACGCGAGGTGCATCAGAAGGAAATCGAGGAACAGCTGCACTGGTTCAAGGATTTCAGTGTCATGAGCGATGAGGTCAATGATGATGCCATGGAATACATGAATCTGCTGCAAAAGGATATTTTTGAAGCAAATGTGTATGTCATGACACCGAAGGGAAAGGTGATTGCGCTGCCCAATGGCTCCACTCCGATCGATTTTGCCTATCGTGTGCATACCGAGGTCGGACATCATACCGTAGGTGCGACGATCAACGGTGTTCTCATGCCATTGAATACAAAGCTGAAAACGGGAGATGTTGTCAACATCCGTACCTCCAAGCAGTCGCCGGGACCAAGTGAAGACTGGATCAAGGTCGTAAAATCGGCACATGCCAGAAACAAGATCCGCTCCTTTTTCCAGAAGCAGGAAAGCGAACGCCGCAGCATGGATATCAAAAAGGGTGAGGAGCTGCTCGTCGAGGAACTGAAACGGCGGAATCTGGATGCGGATACGTATACCGAACAGAAAAAGCTGGAAAGCATTGCCGGCTCCCTAAGCTTCAATTCCTATCAGGATCTGATGTATGCAATCGGTGTGAAGCAGGTATCGCTGCCATCGGTCATCGACCGTCTGGTGAAGCATAAGACCAGTGTTCCGCTGGATAATGAAGAGCTGGCAAAGATGTTTAACCGTCAGGAGCGCAAGAAGAAGCCGTCCGCAACCGGTATCCGTATTGCCGGCATCGAGTCGATGAAAATCAGTCTTGCGGCATGCTGTGCTCCGGTTCCGGGGGATGAAATTATCGGTTATATTACCAAGGGGGCAGGTGTTAAGGTGCATCGTGCCGACTGTCCGAATATTATAAATGAAAAACAGCGGCTGATTCCGGTGGAGTGGGATGAGAATATCGAGCAGAAGACCTATGAGGTTAAGCTGATTGTCAAATCCACGGATCGCAATTTCCTGCTGAGTGATATTGTAACGGTCGTGTCCCAATGCAAGGCCGGTCTGCAGCACGTGGATTCCACAGTGGAGGAGGACCGGATATCCGCAACGACGAAAATGACGGTGGTTGTAGAAAATTCTGAGCATCTGCGCAGCTTGATGGCGAATCTGCAAAAGGTGAACAGTGTGAAATCCGTCGAACGAGTGATACAGTAAGACCTTCCTGGAAGGTCTTTTTGAAAGGAAGGAGGAGGCTATGCTGCACATACGACAGGCAAGAGAAGCAGACAAGCCGGCGATTGAGGCGATGTATGAGAGAAGGGTGCGTTATAACGATGCACACGGCATCCATCAATGGAAGCTGGATGAGGTGAACTGGGCAGCGTTTTCAAGGCTGTATACGATTGCGGAGTATTATGTAGGAACCGTAAATGAGAAGGTGGTTTGCGGTTTGTTCATCGTGGATGAGGATGCTTTGTACTGGCCGGACATGGAAAAGGGGACATCGCTGTATCTGCATAAAATCTGTGTGGACCCGGCGTATAGTGGAAACGGATATGCGGATGCCATGATTCAATATTTCATAGAAAAGGGACGCAGGGAAGGCTATCCCGACGTGCGTCTGGATGTGCGGGAGCACAAGGACAAGCTTCGAGGGATGTATGAGCGAAACGGATTTCAGCTGTATAAAACAGGGCGGTTTCATCCGGATTACACAACGGCACTGTATATTTATCCATTTGAAAAAGCAGCATAATACTCATTGGCATCAAGATACATCGGATAGCTTTTGTTAAGGGATACAGTAAAGAAGCACCTCTAGATGGAACGTACATAAGGGCGTTCCTTTTTCTCTATCCAACCACACTGTTTTTATGGGAATGCAGGTTATTGCTGTCATCCTGCAGGCGGTCGTGTCGTAAAAGTAGCAGAAATGGAAACATCAGGTGCTGGTTTCATATAAAAAACAATGCTATGATTGTGCAGGGAGTTGATGAAATGTATAATGATAAAATTTTGTATTACAGAAAAAAGAATATGCTTACACAGGAAGAGCTGGCTGAAAAGCTGTGTGTTTCCAGACAGACAATCACCAAATGGGAGAAAGGAATAATTTCGCCCGGATTGGAATATCTCATTGATTTATCCCGTATTTTTGGTATCACGATAGATCGCCTTATCAAGGAAGATGATTGCTTTGCGGAAGAGGGTCAAAAGGTTGATACAAATCACCTCATTCACTTTCTTGTCAAAGCCAAAAAATCAACGTATGCGGCAAAATCAAACAAAATCGAAGCTGCGGAAATCGACGCCCATGAATATGCTTACCACGAGGATACATATCAATATTATGATACGTTCTATGGAAGCTTATGTTTTTCAGGACAAGAGAAGGTGTATGAAAGCAATCATATATGCTGGATCATGAATTATTGTGGCAAGGTTCTGAACGATCATTTTAACGGAGATTTTTTAAAGGAGGCTTTACTGCAGGTTGATGAACAAAGGCCCTTTCGTGGCCCTGAAATTTATGCAAGAGGTGATTACACATATCTTTCCAGAATGAGCGGTGACAGCAATGACTTTCAGGGAACGGAAGAAATCTATGATTGCTCACGCAAAATATATGAAGGGCTATACCATGGCGGAAGGATAAAATAAAAAAAATGAAAAATACCTATGAAGAAAAATTAAATGAACTATTTGAACGAATCGGGGATCATGCTGAAAGCGTCTTGGCGACAAGCCGATCTAATCGGGTATCCGCAAGAATGATGAGTGTTCTTATAAAGGATCATATTTTTTATGTTCAAACGGATAAGACATTTCGTAAATATCAGGATATTAGAGAAAATCCGCAGGTTGCTTTATGTATCGGTTCCATCCAAATCGAAGGGATATGCGAAGACATTGGACACCCTTTGGATAATGAGGAATTCTGTTCGCGCTTTAAACATCACTATTCATCTTCATATGAAGCGTATTCCCATTTAGAAGAGGAAAGACTATTGCGCATGAAGCCGACATTTATTCAAAGGTGGAAGTATGTGAATGGGCAGCCGATCATCGAGCAGTATCATATCAAGGAAAGGGAATATCTTGAACAGGCATATAGATGTGCGGGTTGATAAGTCGTGGTGATTTGAATCACAGGCGATGGAGGACTGTGTTTCGTGCAGCATATATTAGAAAAAAGGAAAAGGTCTGTGACCTATTGTTCTTTCTACTTGCTTAGTGGAAGCTTCTAGCGGGCGAATTTAGCTTGAGGATGGCATACACGCCATCCTTGCACATGGTGTTGCGACTGATGATATTGTTTGATTTAACGATGAACTGCATCGCAGGATGCATATAGAAAAAGACTCCGCATTATTTTGGGAGTCTTTTTTTCTTATGTGCGCATGAGTGAAATAGCACTTGCTTATCCTATGGATGATTGTATAAAGGGTTCAGTGCTTTCTTTTTCTGTATAGCATCACTTCACAGCGAAGACTGTTCCACATACGAAAATATTCCGTTATATAATGCCTGCATGTTTCCTTTTCAGCGGTTTTCTGCATCGCGTAGGCATCGAAGAACTTTCGTACCATGTAGCTGGCTCTGCGCACATGAAAGCAGCTGGTCACAACAATGACGTGCTTCCATGCATGTGTATCGCATAACGCCTTTGCATACAACAGATTCTCATAGGTGTTTTTTGCCTGACGTTCCAGATGAAGCGCTTTGCTTGGTATGCCGCATTTGCTTGCATATGACGCCATGATATCCGCTTCTGTGTAAGTGTTTCGCACACTGCCGCCGCTGATGAGGATACAGCGCACCTTTTTTTCTTTATACAATGTTATTGCCGCATCCATCCGTGTTTTCTGTACACGGGAAAGACTGCCATCCTCCTCTGCCGGACTTCCCAGGACAATCGCCACATCGTATACTCGATTACTCTGCGGCTTTGGCGGGGTAGGGAAATAGTGATACAGAATAAGATTTGCTGCAACCACAAGCAGCACAAGTGTAAGCAGTCCTGTCATGATGCTATATACATGGGACTGCGCAGCTCGCTGTCGATGACTTGCTTTCGTTTGGATAACGGGAAGGCGTAGGCGTATGCGGCAGTTGTTCGCAGAAAAATTTCCCGATGTGCTTTGGGAATCTGATGGAAGGTGGAGGCAATCGTGATTTCCTTTTGCTTCAGCTCACGCAAATACGCTCTTCCGGTATCATTGAAGGCCAGAATCCTTAAAAAGGTACAGGGTGACAGATGATCGATTTCCTGTTTATCCGTATGCGTTAGAATATGGGTGAGACTTCGCTGGATACTGCTGCGTGGATAACGCTGTGTGATGCATGCCTGTAAAAAGGAGGCATAGTCCATGTGTTTGCGGGCATTGCCTTGCAGCATATGCTCCATACCCTCATCCACAAGGAAACGCTTCTTCAACTGATCTACCGGTGTGCTCAGCAGCAGCGTCTGCAAATAGGGATAGTAGTCCTCCATGAAAACCCCTTCCCGCAAATCCTCTGCCATGGGTGTGGTATGGCTGATCGGCTTTTTCTCCTTAACGGCTCTGCGTATGGCAGTCGCAGAGCTGATGGCATGCTGAATGTCCTCATCGTGGTAGCCATTGGTGCGCTGTATGGCGATGGGCTGAATTGCACTGTTTTTCAGTGCACGAAGATAAGCCATTCCCAGAATGTCATTGCTGGCAACACGTCCATGTACCATTTCCAGTGTTTTGGCCATAGAGATACCGTTTTTTCTCTGCTCCTGATAGTGCTCATAGGAGGTATCCGCCAGTCGATGAAGCTGCTGCATGTCTGTTGTTTCACTGCCGAAGACCAGTGTAGCAATCCCGGCCAGCTTCAGCAGCTCCACTGCCTGTTTTGCGAAGATATCCGAGCGCTGCACAACATAGGGGTAGGGCAGCTCGATCACCAGATCGCATCCTGCCTGGATCGCCGCCTTTGCCCGTGTCCATTTATCAACGATGGCGCATTCGCCTCGCTGAACAAAATTTCCGGACATGACCGCAAGCAGGGCATCACAGCCGGAAATCCTGCGCGCCTGCTCGATGTGGTAGCGATGTCCGTTATGGAACGGATTGTATTCCGTTACAATTCCACAGCTTCGCATTGTATCACCTCCTGCTGTCTTTCAGTATACCATAGCGATTGGTGTATGACTACCGCTAGCTCCTGCTTTTGACACATTTACGGCTTTGTCAAAAAGCTGCAGGCAATGCTGTTGAAAGTGACACAAGTATGATACAATGCAGGTATAAGGAAGTGAGCACAATGACGACAACATTACAGGAATACAGCTTTATCAGCGATGCGGATGCGCTGGAGATATCCGTGCTTCGCTGCATCCCCTCCTGCACACCCCGCGCAATCATCCAGCTGGTGCACGGCATGGCGGAGCACAAGGAGCGGTATACGGATTTTATGCAATATCTTGGAGAGCTGGGATATCTGTGTGTGCTGCATGATCATCGCGGTCATGGAAAAAGCATTCGCGAGGAAGCTGATCTGGGCTACATGCGTACCACGGGTGCTGCGGCTCTGATAGAAGATATCCGCCAGCTGAATGCACAGCTGCACAAGGAGTACCCGTCCTTGAAAATCTATATGTTTGGACACAGCATGGGCTCGCTGGCTGTACGAGCCTATCTGAAACGCTATGATGATACCATTGATGCACTGATTGTCTGCGGCAGTCCCAGCAAAAATCCGGCTGCCGGTGCAGGGAAGCTGCTGTGTAAGCTTATGATGAGTATAAAGGGGGCACACTATCGCAGTCCGCTTATACAGAAGATGGCATTCGGCAAAAATTGTGATGGCTTTGCAGAGGAAGGCAGCGACAATGTATGGCTGTGCTCGGACATGGAGGTTGTGCGTGCCTATGACCGTGATCCGCTTTGCGGCTATACCTTCACCCTCAACGGGTTTGAAAATCTCTTTTCCCTGATGCAGGACGTCTATACACGCAAAAACTGGTCGCTGCGCAACAGGACATTGCCAATTCGCTTTATCGCCGGCAGTGAGGACCCCTGTATCATCAGTCGTGAAAAACTTCAGGAGGCAGGCGGTCTTCTGCGTGAAATCGGCTACAGCGATGTCAGTGCCAGACTGTTTGACGGCATGCGCCATGAAATATTGAATGAACCGGATCATATGCTTGTATATGACGATGTTTCTGCGTTTCTTTTGAAGGTGGAAGAAAAAAATGCGTAAAATCCCGGAAATGAAAAGAAAAATGAAAAAAATACTTTTCATTCCTCCTGTTTTGTGGTTTAATATATAAGCTAGCCTATGGAAGAGAAGATGGTGTTGACTTTGTCGCAGATTTTCCTTATAATAGGATAGGTCAGACAACGAGGTGATTCTTTTGAAATGGTCCAGAATGGAACTGCTGCAGGCGAAGGATGCAACGATCGAATTTGACGAAATGATCCGATTTGAGCCCGAGGTATTTTCTAAGATGCATCAGATCAGAGGATTGCAGGATGTTACGGTATCAGGGAATGTTCATTACGAGGCTTCCAGTGAACGCGTATTTGCGGATCTGGATATTGAAGGCGTGATGATAGTACCGTGTTCTATAACCCTTGAGGATGTAGAATATGATTTCCATACAAAATCTTTAGAAGTGTTCTCTTTTGAAAAGACAGATGACGAAGATGTACACGAAGTTAAAGGTGATGTCGTAGAGTTATTGCCGGTGATCTTTCAATTGATAGTGATGGAGGTTCCTCTGAAAATTGTAAAAGAAGGACTGACACAGTATCCTAAAGGTGACGGTTGGGAAGTTGTCAAAGAGGAAGATTACATAAAAGAAAAAAGCAAAGAAATCGATCCTCGTTTAGCAAAGTTGAAAGAATTCAAATTGGAAGATTAAGTAGGAGGTGCTAACATGGCTGTTCAACAGAGACGTAATTCAAAAACAAGAAAAGCAAAACGTAGAACTCATTATAAATTAGCTGCACCGACATTAGTAAAATGTCCGGCTTGCGGTGAGTACAAGGTGCCGCACAAAATGTGTTCTTGTGGTGAATACAACGGAAAAACCATCGTAGAAAAATAGAGTAAAGGCCGTACATGCGGCTTTTTTTCTGCCTTTTGGAAAAAAGGTTGATGTTTGGCCTGTTTCGTGGTATATTATGTACAGATACTTCAACCGGAGTGGGTCAAGCCCACTCCTTCATTATGTTTGTAAAGGAGAATGTTATGGATCAAATACAAAAACTGAAAGAACTGATCACTCCGCTTGTGGCAGAAGACGGTATCGAGCTGTATGATGTTGCCTGGCATACCGAAGGCAGTATGCGCATTCTGCAGGTGTCGATTATGCATAAGGACGGCAGTATGGATATTGATACCTGTGCTGCACAGTCTGAAAAAATCAGCACGATGCTGGATGAAATGGATATGATTGCCAATGAATATTTTCTGGAGGTCTGTTCTCCTGGCGCAGAGCGGGAATTGAAAAATGAAGAACAGATCAGGGATGCCATCGGCGAGTTTGTATATGTGAAGCTAAAGAATCCAAAGGCTGGCATGGATGATGTAAAAGGAACCCTGACAGCGTTTGAAAACAATACGGTATATCTGGATTACATGGCAAAGGCCGTGAAGAAAAAGGCGGAAATCGAGATGGATAACATCGCACTGATCCGTCTGTCTGTGAAAATTTAGAAAGGATGCGAATAAAAAATGAAATTAAAAGATTTTATGGCTGCGATGCAGGCCATCGAAACCGATAGAAAGCTTTCCAAGGAAGTCGTTGTAGAAGCCCTGCAGGAAGCTTTGGCAAAGGCATTTCGTAAGCATATTGAAATACCGGATGCGCTGGTACGCGTGGATGTCAACGAAAAATCCGGTGATATCAAGGTCTATCAGCAGCGTCTGATCGTTGAAAACGTAGAGGATGACGAGCTGGAAATCTCCTTGGAGGACGCAAAGCGTGTCAATCAGGAGCTGGAGCTCGGCGGTGTTGTGGAAGAGGAAGTCAGCATTGCCGATTTGGGACGTGCAGCGGTGATACTTGCTAAGAACGTCATGAAGCAGAAAATCCGTGAGGCTGAAAAGCTTGTGGTATATGAAGAATATTGCGATAAGGTAGAGGAAATGGTCATGGGGACGATTGAATCTGTCGAGGAGAAATTCTGTGTTGTCAATATCGGTAAGACACTGGCTCTGATGCCGAAAAATCAGCAGATACCAAATGAGCGTTACCGTGAGGGTGAAATGATCCGTGTGGTAATCACGGAGGTAAACAAGGAAACCAAGGGGGCACAGGTACTGGTATCCCGTGGGGATGCGACACTGGTGAAGCGTCTGTTTGAAAAAGAGGTTCCGGAAATCTTCCAGGGAATCATTGAAATCAAGGCAATCGCGCGTGAAGCGGGTGAGCGTACAAAAATGGCAGTCTATTCGCACAATGAAAACATCGATCCAATCGGTGCCTGCATCGGTCCAAGAGGACAGCGTGTACAGGTTATTATCGATGAGCTGGGCGGAGAGAAAATCGATATTTTTGAATGGAGCGAGGATGTTACGGAGCTGATTAAAAATGCACTGTCTCCGGCTGAGGTTCTGGCGGTTATCCCAAGTGAGGAGCGCAAGGGCGGACTGCTTGTTGTTGTACCGGACAATCAGTTATCTCTGGCTATCGGTAAGCGCGGAAAGAACGCACGGCTGGCTGTAAAGCTGACCGGAAACAAAATCGATATCAAGGCAGAAACCGATGTCGATGCGGCAGGTATCAACTGGAAGGAAATCGCAATGAAGCAGCGCGAGGAATTCCTGGCACGTCAGCAGGAGGCCAAGCTTGCTGCGCAGATGGAGCGCTTTGAAGAAAACGCACAGCCACAGGATGCACTCAGTCTGGATGATGCAGGTGTAAGCTTCCAGGAGGCTGTAACGGAAGAGGCTGTCAGTGAACCGCTTGTGGAAGAAAGCAGTGAACCGGCGGAAACCACCGCTTTACCGGCTGTTGAGGAAGAAGCTGTGACAACTCCTATTGAAGAAATCATAGAGGAAGTACAGCCGCAGGAAGAAACTGATCTGGAAAAGGCTGCACGTATCGCCAGAGAGAAGCAGAAGCAGGAGGGGCTGAACCTGAAGGAAAAACAGGAATACCGTTCCAAATTTGAAACGCTGGCAGATGCATCTGCGAAGCAGGATGACAAAGCAGCCGCAAAACCGCGCTATAAGAAATACGACAAGCATGAAGAAAAAGAGGAACGCCGTAAGCCGACCTTTGATCTGAACAAGAAGGATTACGAAATGAAGCCGATCTATTCTGAGGAGGAGCTTGCGGAAATCGAGCGTGAAGAGCGTGAGATTGAGGAAAGTGACTGGATTCATGATGAAATCGACTTTGATGAATACGATAAATATTACGAAGAATAATGATGTGAGGAGGTAGATGCGACATGAAGAAAATACCGATGCGCAAATGTGTGGCTACCAATGAAAGTCTTCCGAAAAAAGAACTGATCCGTATCGTTCGTACGCCGCAGGGAACTGTGGAAATCGATGAGAGTGGAAAGCGTAACGGCCGTGGTGCCTATCTGAAGCGCAGTGTGGAAGCTCTAGAAGCTGCGATGAAGAGAAAATCGCTGGCGCGTTCTCTGGAATGTGAAATTCCGGATGAAATTTATGAAAAGCTGAAGGAGATGTTCAGCGAATGAGTGATGCGGCAGGGACGCTGGGACTGGCGGAGAAAGTGTCTATACACAGCTTCGTGCCCGTCATGTCCATCTGTTGATTTTGGCAGAGGATATCGGCGATAATGCGAAGAAGAAGCTGAATGATAAATGCAACTTCTACAAGGTTCCCTGTGTTTACATGGATGGAGCATTGATGAATATGGCGATCGGTGATCGCAACAGGAAAGCAATCGCAATTCTTGACAAGGGATTTGCAGAAAAGATTGCAGCTTGCTTGAAAGGCTAGGTGATTATATGGCAAGACAACAGCATAGAAGAGGAAATAACAATCGGAAGGGGAATAACAACAACCGATCAAGAAACAACAACAATTTCACACCGAAGAAGGAACGTGTAGAGGTTAAGGAAATCACATACAGTGGACCGCTGAGTGTAGGAGAGCTGGCAGAAAAGCTGAATCGCAATGCGAGTGAGGTTATCAAGCTGCTGTTCATGATGGGAACAATGGTTACGATCAACTCCACGCTGGATGATGAGACAATCGAGCTTGTCTGCATGGAATGGAATGTAGAGGTACACAAGGAAATCATCATTGAGGAAAGTGATTTTGAGGAACAGCTGGAGGAAGTGGAAGACGAGACACTTCTGGAAAACCGTCCGCCGGTTGTTACCATCATGGGACATGTTGACCATGGTAAGACAACGCTGCTGGACACCATCCGTAAAACACATGTTACGGAAGGGGAATTCGGTGGAATTACCCAGCATATCGGTGCCTATCAGGTAAACGTAAAAGGGAAGCGGGTTACCTTCCTGGATACACCGGGTCATGAAGCCTTTACCGCTATGCGTGCCCGGGGTGCCAAGGTTACCGATTTGGTTATTATCGTGGTTGCTGCTGATGACGGTGTCATGCCGCAGACCAAGGAGGCCGTTGACCATGCCAAGGCTGCCGGTGTTCCGGTTATCGTTGCTGTGAACAAAATTGATAAGGCCGGCGCAAACCGTGAGCGCATTGTATCCGAGATGAGTGAGCTTGGCCTGATGCCTGAGGAATGGGGCGGAGATACGATTTATGCGGATATCTCTGCAAAATTTGGAACCGGCGTCAGTGACCTGCTGGAAACCATTCTGGTCGTATCTGAGGTGTACAACTTCCGTGCCAATCCAAACAAGCTGGCAACCGGAACCGTTATCGAGGCGAAGCTGGATAAGGGACGCGGTCCTGTCACTACGCTGCTGGTTCAGGGTGGTACGCTGCATACCGGTGATGCTGTCGTTGTCGGTACGGCATTCGGTAAGGTACGTAAGATGACAGATGATCACGGTCGTGAAATCAAGAAGGCACTGCCTTCCACACCAGTGGAAATCATCGGTCTGAACGATGTTCCGATTGCCGGGGATATCTTCAAGGCATTCGATAATGAAAAGAAAGCCCGTCAGATTGCGGAAACGCGACTGAATAACAAGATTGCTTCCGAGCGGAATGCGACCGGTGCTGCGATGTCTTTGGATGATCTGGCTCGTCAGATCGAAGAAGGCGAAGTACAGGAGGTCAACCTGATTATTAAGGCCGATGTACAGGGGAGTGCGGAAGCAGTCCGTGCAAGCATGGAAAAGATCGATGTGCAGGGAGTACGTGTCAATGTCATTCGTTCCCAGGCGGGGGCAATAACAGAATCCGATATTCTGCTGGCAAGTGCATCCCATGCCGTAATTTACGGCTTCAACGTACGTCCGAACGCGCTGGTACGTAAAAAAGCAGAAGAGGAAGGAATTGAAATCCGTCTGCACAATATTATTTATAAGGCATTGGAAGAAATGGAAAATGCCATGAAAGGTATGCTGGCTCCTGTATATGAAGAGGTTGTTATCGGACAGGCAGAAGTGCGTCAGATTTACAAGGTTTCCAAAGTGGGAACGATTGCCGGGTGTATGGTTACCGATGGCTGTCTGCGCAAGGAATGCGGTGTCCGTCTGATTCGTGAGGGCCTGGTGATTTACACCGGCAAGCTGGGATCACTGAAGCGGTTCCAGAACGATGCCAAGGAAGTTACCAGCGGCTATGAATGCGGTCTGACAATCGAAAACTTCAACGATATCAAGGTGGATGACATCGTCGAGGCGTATGAAGATCAGCAGGTTGAGCCAGAATAAAAATAAGGTGATAACATGACATTAAAAGCTGAAAAAATAGCAGGTATCATTCAGAAGGAAATTTCGGAGATCATCCAGTTTTCCCTGAAGGATCCGAAAATCGGATTCATCACAATTACCGATGTAACGGTGACCAATGATTTATCCATTGCGAAGATATATGTATCCTTCCTAGGGCAGAAGCCAAGAGAGGAAGCCGGTATGAAGGCGCTGGAACGTAGCAAGGGCTACCTGCGCAGCGAGCTTGCGAAGCGAATGACAATCCGTAAGGTACCGGAGCTGTTGTTCAAGCTGGATGACTCTTTGGAACGTGGAAACAAAATCGAACGCATCATCAGTGAAATCAATAAGTAAGGTATATAAAAACGAAGCTGTATCGGGTGATTCACACCTGTGGCTTCGTTTTTTTATATCGTATGGCTTTGCTTTTGTGGGTAATCTAAAATAAGGTGGGGTATACAAATTATGGGGTATAGAATTACATGGGGTAAAAGAGACCCCGTAAATTGTAAAGAATTAAGAAGTGCAGAAGTCACGGAAGGACATGAGCACTTCTTTTTTTACAGTTTCATAGGTATATCATCATTTAAAGAGTATAAGATTCTCGCCCTGAATCTGTTCCAGTTTGTATAACCATTACTGCTGTGTTTCAAAAGTTTGATAGACTTATTCCTGTTTTCAATAAGGGCATTATTCATTTTTCTGTTTAATGACGGTATTTTTATGAATGAATTGATGATCTCCTGTTTCCATTCGCATAATGTGTTGGAGAAGTCCTGCAATCCTTTCACATTTGAAGTCCTGCACAGAATAATGATATCTTCCAGTTCCTTTTTTGCATTTTTCTGTTCTGCACTCTTATAGAACAGATGGATGATATCTTTGATTTCAACTGCTTCTTTCAGTTTAGAATCTATTTCGATTGCCATATGATAGATATCATTGAGATTACAGTACTGGTTCAGAGCACGGTTGAACTTCTTTTCTACATTTGCATCAGAAATGCGAGGATCATTACTGAAAAGGACAAAGTCAAATTTTTTGAGCAGATAATAGTTTCGTTGCGCAATACGCAGCCTTTCCTCATCCTCAGGACAGAGGGAAGTTTTCTCTTCTTTCAGCTTTTTCCGCTTTTTTGTCAGATCATCTTTGATCTTCTTGTTTTCATTTACGACATCAATTCTTACTCTCGTCACTTTTCTTGACAATTCCTGAAGTACATGGAATTTATCGACGATACAGATGCATTCAGGAAACATCAGTCTGGATACTTCACGATATGTTTTCCACATATCAAAGGAAACATACTTGACCTTCTTCCTTTCTTTCAGCGGGATCTTATGAAAGTAATCCACAAGATAGCGCATGCGTCTTGAAGGAAGGACATCTGTAATCTTTTTCTCATTATAATCAAGCAGGACACAGATGTAATCACTGTCTCTGCTTTTGAAAGCATAAGTTTCATCAAAGCAGAGACATTCAGGAAGAGAACGTCTGTGGGGGTGGATATGCCTGTCAAAAATATTGGCGACAGAAGAAGCTGACATATGGTATTTATCAGCTACATAACTAAAAGTGGTTTCCGGTCTTTTAAGTTCATTCAGGACATTATATACGGTCGCAACAGAAACTTTGAGATTACCGGAAATAAAGGGATTGTTTTCATAAAAGGTTTTACCACAGACAGGACACACATAGCGTCTGGCTTTGTAGTGGATCATACAGGGAATTGGATTGAGAACAGAATGATTGATTTTCTTCAGTTGATAGCCTTTGACTTTTGTGGTAGCACTCTTACATACAGGACATGAGTGCTCACGTATGTTAAGCTCAAGATAAACATTCAGGTAACCATCTTCATTACATATACTGATATCTTTGATATCTGCACGATCAAGGCCAAAAGCCGTAAGAAAATCTTTCATCTGTAAAGAAGGGGCAGAAGGACAATGATCAGTCAAAGGAATCACCGGCTTTCATGATCGGACAGAGAAATATTGTGATATACATAGATAAAACCTCGCTTTCATTGTGATCACAATGGAATAATAAGGCAGAAAGCGAGAAAAGCACACAAAAGTTATGTGGAACAGGAAATAATTGAGAAGTTTCTCCTATTCAGAAGGCAGATACGGTAGTAATCAAGGTAATCTATGGACTGATACTTAGACTTAAGAAACCATAGATGAGATGAATAGACAAAATCAGGATCAAGAGAAGAAAGGACATTGATGATATCAGAATGAGATAGAATAGAGAAAGGGATCATATCATTGACGAGGATGGCGTGAGTTTTACCGCAGTTCAGACAGATAATTCTGACAATCTTGATTTTCACATTACGGACAAGGAAATCAACAGAGCGAAGGTAGGTGGCATGAAAGACCCAGTCATGATGAGAACAGGAATTACAGACAATAGAATCAAAATCAATAGAAGCAATGATTTTATCATAATTTATTTGATTTAACTTGAAATTGGAAGGGAAATTGGTTATTATCATAGTGTTCTAGAAGAACGGATAGAAATCAAACTTTGGACGGAGAGATTTCTATCTTTTCTTTTACCTTTCTGATGAAGATATTATACACAAAATACAGCAAACCCCACAAACTATATAGATAAAAACTGGAGTGCCACAAGTTTTTGTGGAGAACTCCAGTTTTCCGAGTTATTCTAGATACTCCTTTTGTGGAGGTGTGGAATTACATGTCCTTTGGCTGCAGGTTTTGATAATAGAAAATCGCAAGCTGGGTGCGATCTCGCAGCTGCAGCTTTTCCAATAGGCTGCTGAGATAATTGCGGACGGTTCCTTCACTGAGGAACAACGTCTGTGCCAGCTCTTTATTGTTGAGGCCCTTGGCAACCAGCTGAATGAAATGTAGCTCGCGCTCGTTCAGATCGTAGCTGCAAAGCGCTTCCTTTGTATTCTGCTTCAGTAAATCCGGAAGCTTGGCAATAATCTCCGTATTAAAAACATTCTGCCCCATATAAACCGCCTCCAGAGCCGGGATGATGGAATCGAAGTTCTGCTTCAGTATATATCCCTTTACACCTAACTTTAAGGCGCGGATGATATACTCATCATCGGAGAAGGTTGTCAAAAACAGGATACGGGCATGCGGATCGCTGTGCAGGATTGCTTCACTGGCATCCACGCCATTCATGTCCTCCATGCGTATATCCATTAACAGCACATCGGGCTGTGTTTCCCTGTATAGCTGCAGAGCTTCCCTGCCGCTGTAGCCGATGCCGGCAATGGTTTGTCCCTGTGCCTCAAGTATGGTTTTTAAAGAGCTGCATACAAGCCTGTCATCATCAACAATCAGTATTCTCATGGTTTATGTCCTCCTTCGGCAATGTGATGTAAATTTGAAAGCCGGGTGCACGGGTGATATTCAGATAGCCATGCATATCCTCTACACGCTCTCGCATATTGCTTAAGCCGATGCCCTTGTTCTGCCAGGGAACGCTGCTGTGCTTCGTGCCGTTATCACGTAATATCAGCTGATAGAAGGCCGGCTGTTCGCGTACTGTAATACGGTATCTGGTCGCATTGGAATGCTTCATCGTGTTGTTCATGCTTTCCTTTACAATGGCAAGAATATGATAGATTGTCTGCTGCGGCAGGGGATGCAGCACATCGTATTCCAGTGCAGCATCACAGAAGCTGTAATCCTTTAGCAGCCGGTTTAATGTAAGCTGCAAATCGAGGGCATCATCATGCAGATCATGTACACTGCTGCGAACATTATCCATCCCCTGAGAAAGGGTGTTGCGTAAATTCTGGAGCGGCTCCTTCAGCTTCTCTTCCTTCTGAATTGCCTGTATAGCGCCAATCTGTAGCAGTGAGCTGCTGAGCAAATGTCCCACATGATCATGAATTTCTCTGGCAATCCGGTTTCGTTCATCCAGAATGGCAATCCTGATTTCCTGTTCCTGCTGCACAAGAAGATTCCTGTTTTTATTGGACAGCATATCTGCGAGCTCCTTTGTCGCATCGCGCTGCCGCATGAAGGAGAGCTTGATTTCCTCATTCTCCTCCCACTGCTGTCGAAGCAAAATAGCAAATATTGAGAAAATGGCAACTGCACTGCATAGAAACAGGGTTTCCATGCGCAGATGAAAGAGAATCGGAAGCAGATACAGTAGGAGCGGATAGGAGAAGTGTCGGCTCACACAATACAGCAGCAGCGGCAGATAATACAGATAGCTTTGCTGCAGGGCTGCAAGTATGGCGAAGAGAACCGTAGCATACGGCAGCCATTTGCGTCCTGTATACAGATAGGACATAGATGCCAATATGACTGCGGAAAGCAAGGCCAGCAGGCGGTATAGCTGATGGTCATAAAAAAAACTGAAGCAGCAGCCGATACACAAAAATAACAGATAATTTATAAGCTGTTTCATGGCTTCTCCTCCTGTTCTGTCTATATTTTACCATTGTTTTCGCAGAGATACAATTTGTCATACCGGAATGTGACATCTGTCACATGCAAATGTGAAGATATACACTACCGGAAATTTCCTGAAGTATGTATACTGTAAGTAGAACAAGGAGGGAGCATCATGATTATTGAAGTAAGCAATCTGGTGAAAAGATACAAGGAGCTGATCGCGCTGGACCATTTCCAGCTGGAGGTTGAGGAAGGGGAAATTTTAGGTCTGCTGGGGCCGAATGGAAGCGGGAAGACAACGGCAATCAACTGTATGCTGGCTCTGTTAACATACGATAAGGGCGACATCCGCATATTCGGAAAGCAGATGAAGGCGGACAGCTACGACTTGAAGCAGCAAATCGGTGTTGTACCGCAGAACGTGGCAGTCTTTCATGAGCTGAGCGTCGAGGACAATATCAATTACTTTTGCGGACTGTATGTCAGTGATAAAGCAAAGCGCAAAGAACTTGTGGATGAGGCAATCCGTTTTGTTTCCTTGGAGGAGTTTCGGAAATTTAGACCGGGAAAGCTGAGCGGCGGTTTATTAAGACGGTTGAATATCGCCTGTGGAATTGCACATCAGCCAAAGCTCATTTTCATGGATGAGCCTACGGTCGCAGTCGATCCACAGAGCCGTAATGCAATACTGGAGGGGATACGACGCCTGAATGCACAGGGGGCAACCATCGTATACACCTCTCATTATATGGAAGAGGTTGAAGAAATCTGCAGCCGCATCATCATCATAGACAAAGGAAAAACCATTGCGGCAGGCTCCAAGGAGGAACTGAAGGCCGGTATCATGATGAAGGAAAAGATTGAAGTGGAGCAGGTGAAGCTGCATGAGCAGCAGGTACGGGATATTCAGGATATCGCAAATGTGTTCTCCGTACAGTACAATGCCAATGTTCTGCAGGTTAAATTTACCGAAGGTAAACGCAATCTGGCCAATCTGCTGGATTACTTTACACAGGAAAATATCACCTATGGCAAGGTGTATTCCCAGCAGCCAACCCTGAATGATGTCTTCCTGGAAATCACAGGAAAACAGCTGCGGGATTAAGGAGGGGTGAATATGCTGCATTTACTGAAATACAGATTTCGGCTGATGATACGAAACAGGGTGCTGCTGTTTTGGACATTGGTGTTTCCCATGCTGCTGACAACCTTCTTTGGAATGGTGTTGAAGGATGCCTATACGGTGGATACCTTTCAAAGTATTCCGATTGCGGTTATCGAACAGAAGGATCTAACACAGCTGAAGGCTGTTCTTGAGGATGTAAAGCAAGAGGATACGGCATTGTTCAAGGTCAGCTATGTGAGTGAGAAGCAGGCAAAAAAGCTGTTAAAGGAGGATAAGGTCAGTGCGGTTGTAGCTATGCAGGAGCCGATTGTAATCACAGTGAACCAGAACGGTCTGAACCAGACGATTACAAAAACCTTCTTTGATGAATACAGTCAGAAAATCAACCTGATTGAGGAGGCGATGCAGCTGCATCCGGATGGGTCTGCTGTCGCAAGGCTGTTTACGCAGACGGCCTCCCATGTGGAGGAGGCAAATGCGGATCACACGGATGTATCTGCGGTATTCTTCTACACTGTGCTGGCAATGAATGCCATGTTCGGCGGATACTGGGCAATCAATTCCATGTTTGAGCTGCAGGCAAATCAGAGTGAACGCGCTGCACGTCTCTCGGTATCACCAATGCACAAGGGAAAGGCACTGCTTGCAGATTTCATCGTAGATATAGCAATACAGATCGTCTTTCTGCTGATTCAGTTTTCCTACATGTATTACATTCTGGATGTATCCTTTGGAGCACAGCTTGGCTATGTCTTCCTCATGATGGTGCTGGGAGCCTTTGCCGGAAACGCCTTTGGCATCTTGATTGGCAGTATCACAAGCCGAATTCCTTTGGATGGCAAAACAGGAATCATGACCTCCATTACACTGATCTGCAGTGCACTGGCTGGTATGATGATGGTACAGCTGAAATACTATGTACAGGAATATGCTCCGTTTTTAACCTATATCAATCCGGTGAATATGATAACGGATGGTTTGTATTCCCTGTACTACTATGGTGTGGGAGAACGTTATTTCTTAAATCTTGCACTCCTTGCAGGCTTTACGATGGTATGCTATCTGATTAGCTTCCGTGCACTTAGCAGGAAGAGCTACAACAGTCTGGGGGTGCGTTAAAATGAGTGTTTTAAAGGTCTATTATAAGATTATGAAGTCACATGGGGTGACGATGATGATTTATATAACAATTTTCTTCATCGTCTTCTTCGTATTCGGCATATCCGCATCCCAGCGCAGTGATATTAAATTGTATGAGGGAACCAAGCCGAATATCGCCGTTCTTGATCAGGATGGCAGCAGGCTGAGTAAGCATTTAAAAGCCTATCTTGGAAAGCAGGCGGATATTCGGCATGAAAATGTATCACAAACGGATGCCAAGGATGCGCTGTTCTATGGCGATGTATCCGCAATCATAACGATTCCGAAGGGCTTCGAGGAGGATTTTGCTTCTGCAAGTGAAGCAGTTTCCATGAAGCAGCGTCCGGATGATGCAAACGGTGTTCTGCTACAGCAGACCATCAATAAATATCTGGATACCATGCATGCGTATGAAACGCTTTATCCAAATCAGGATATCGATGGTCTGGACAGTCGTGTACAGAAAAATCTAAGCACAATAGCAAATATCAGAATGTCAGATTCTGAGGAGGTTGCTACCTCTGCCATGCTGCGCGGGGCGTATTTCAATTATGCCTCCTATATTCTTCTGGTTGTCATGATCCTGATGATCGGCTTAACGATGCATTCCTTTTTCGATGCGGAGATCACCAAACGGAATCTGATAGCACCGGTATCGCAAAATCGTATGAATCTGCAGCTGGTAATCTGCAATCTGTCCGTAGGTATTGCATTATGGGGAGCTATGATGCTGATGATTCTGGCTATGACATGGGATTCCATGATGACGCTGGGAGGACTGCTGGAGGCTGTCAATGCATTTGTGTTCATGCTGATGTGTGTTTCCATGTCATTCATGTTCTGTGTGATTTCCACCAAGAGCAAGCATCCGGATGATATGCTGAACGGTATCAGTAATATCGTCGGTCTGGGTTGCAGTTTTCTATGCGGTGCCTTTGTACCGTTGAGTATGATTGGCGAAAATATCCTCGTAATCTCCCGGTTTCTGCCCAGCTACTGGTATGTAAAGCTGAATGATTCTCTGACCTCGGCAGTGCACGTCAGCAATGAGCTGTTGAAAGAGGCCTTTATGACCTATGGTATCCTGCTACTGTTTGCCGCAGCCTTTCTATGTATCGCATTGGTGATTATGAAAAGCCGCCGTACGCAGGATGCACTGGAGGATACCAGCATGCAGTCATAACAAAACGCGGTAATTCCTTTCTTAAATTCGATCATAGGGAATCCAAGGTGATTGTGTATCGCAATTCCTGGATTCCTTTTTTATGTATTGCAATGCGCTCAAATAAAAAAAGGATATCGGAATAATCGTAGGGTTAAGTGCTTCTTCTAACGTATGACAGGGTGAAAAAGAAAAGTAGACAATTCGTAGAACCGTCTACTTAATGAACAGCTGTTCATGGACTGCAGGGCCAGCGTACTGTTGCTTATGTACCGCTTAAATTCTTTCTTTGCAAGAGGCTTGAGGGTATCCTGCATTGGTTTTCTTTTTCACAAGGCTCAGAGGATGGTCTATTTACCAACCGCAAGCAGTCGCTCCTTGAGCTTAAAGCGATTTCCAAAGCGAAAGAAGAAGTCCATGACGAACGGAATAGCAGCTATACCGGCACCGGTCAGTACGAATTGCATATAGCTTAGTCGCACCAAGGAGAAAATCCCCGGCAAGAAGACGATACATGCAACAAACAGCGCAGTCATGATGGAGAAGATGAGCAGACGCTTTCTGGTAAACGGCGTACATACCCGATAGAGGACAATCAAGGAGCTGGTGCCTGTCAGCAGCACGCACATGGTGGACATGGCAGCGGGCGTCATCTGAAAGAACAGTGAGGATATATTAACATAAAGGATACTGAGTACGACACACAGCGCTCCGGGAAGGGCACGTCCTAATACATTGATCAGGAAATTTCCTTCCACGCGGGCATGATTTGCTTCCAATGCTAGAAAGAAGGAAGGAATACCAATCGTACAGGAGGAAATCAGTGTAAGCTGAATCGGCTCAAACGGATAGCGGCTCATAAAGAAGAGCGTCAGAATACTGAGAATGGTAGAAAATGTTGTTTTTACCAGAAACAGAGAAGCGGCACGTTGAATATTGTTGATGACTCTTCGCCCCTCATCCACAATGTGCGGCATACTTGCAAAGTTATTATCCAGCAGAACCAGATTGGCAATATTCTTAGCTGCCTCACTTCCTTGCGCAACGGAGATACTGCAATCCGCTTCCTTCAATGCCATAACATCATTTACTCCGTCTCCGATCATTGCTGTTATATGTCCTTGTTCCTTCAAAGCACGAATCATCAGCTTTTTCTGCATTGGCGAAACGCGCCCGAATACGGTATAGGCTTTCACTGCCTCCGGGATATCCTCATCCTTTAAGGTGCTGGCGTCCACATAGCGCTCATAATTTTTTAGATTTGCCTTATGCGCAATTTCATGAACAGTGCGCGGATCATCACCACTGATGACCTTGACATCAACGCCCTGTGACAGAAAGTAGTCCAGGGTTTGCGGCGCCTCCTTACGAATCGGATCGCTGAGCAGCAGCAAAGCGATGATTGTATTGCTTCTGGATGGCTCCTGCTTCATGCTTTCATCACTGTGCGCCAGTACCAGCACACGGTTTCCAAGACTAGCCTGCTTATCAATTTCAGCCTGCAGCTCTGCATTTTCACTGCCGTTGACAAATTCATAGGCTCCCATGATATAGGTGCCGCGATTTTCAAAGCTTACAGCGCTCAGCTTTCTTGCACTCGAGAAGGGAAGCGTATGTAATACGGAAAACGACTCGTACTCCTGCGGAGTATGCTTGCGAATCGCCTGCGCGGTTGCATTGTCATCCTGCAGGGCATCCATCATATTCGCCAGAATGAGAAGAATTTCGTCTTCACTGCTTTGCAATGGCACAATGCGCTCCACCTGCATATTGCCTTCCGTGATGGTTCCTGTCTTATCCAAACAAAGGGTATCCACACGTGCCAGTGTTTCGATGCAGTACAGCTCCTGCACCAGCGTTTTGCGCTTTGCAAGATTGATGGAGCCTACAGCAAGCGCAACACTCGTCAGTAAAACAAGACCCTCCGGAATCATCCCCAGCAATGCCGCAACTGTAGATACGATTGCCTGCGGCAGAGTACTCTCTGTTAGAAAAAACTGCTTGGAAAACAGCAGGATGCCAACAGGAATGATAATGATACCAATCGTCTTAATTATGAAGTTAATGGAATCGCGCAGCTGGGATTTATGCTTTTTGAAGGTTTTTGCATCCTTCATAATCGTGGCGGCATAATTATCCTTGCCCACATGCTCCACCTGAACCTTTGCTTGTCCACTGACAACAAAGCTGCCTGAATACAGAGTATCGTGCTTATGCTTGACGATGATATCCGATTCGCCGGTAACGAGTGATTCGTTCACCTCCAAACGCCCCTCTACGACCAGGGCGTCGGCACATACCTGAGAGCCTGTGGATAAACACAGAATGTCATCCAGAACGATATCATCCATATGCAGCTCGATTTCCTTGCCGTTGCGCAGTACCTTGAGATAGGGCTGTGTAATCAAAGAAAGCTTATCCAGAACACGCTTTGCCCGAATTTCCTGAAAGATACCGATGACCAGATTGGAAACCACAACCCCCAGAAAGAGCAAATTCTTAAAGGAGCCGATAAATATGATCAGACCAGCCAAAATGGCATTGATCAGATTAAACAGGGTCAATACATTGTCCCGAAATATTTCCTCATAGCTTTTGGTAATGCGCTCATCTTGTGTATTGATACAGCCTGCATCAATACGTTGCTGAACCTGAGAATCGCTGAGACCCTGTGCAGGATCGATCCATTCTCGTTTGTCGTCATTGCTGTGCATGAAATCACCTCGTATATGTATATTATAGCAAATCCTCATGACTTTGGGCCTTACGCTTTTGTAATTTTGTCGTATTTCTTTCTTAAATATTTCTAAACTGCTCTGTCTTTTAGTATATGGAATCTCAAGAAAACTATGTAAAAGGAATTTTTATCAGATTTACAGCAGGAGATACAGCTTCCACGAATTCATATCTGCCTTGGAGCACACAGTTTTAAATGACATATCGGACAATACAGACGTTTTCAGTGATATTCTTCTGCGCTGTTTACACTGTTCTTTCCGCATGTGAAGAACTGCAGTTATCAGAATTCACGTAGAGATTATAAAAAAGGGACGAAAAGGAAAGTGATAACGTAAGCGACTGTTGGAAGAAACTGATTTATGTTAATGTTGAGGTTTAAGTAACCCCTTTCAATTATTGGCGTTTCATACGTCTTAAACTTGTTCAAAATCGTGTTTTTATCAAAGGAATATGGTATAGTGTGTTAAGACAGGGAGGGATGCGTATGATTTTCTTTCCGAAACTGATCACAAAGGGGAGCACAAAAGAAGCAGAAGAGAATGTATACTGAACATCCGAGAACCGGTTGTTTCTATAATTCTATTCAGCAGCATGTGGATGTCATTACAAGCAGAAGAACATACGGGTGAAATACCCGAAGGCTATGAATGCCGGAAACCGTATGCGCAGGCTTGGGGTCATGCTTCCAACAGATATAACAGGATGCTTTATGGAACGCATAAGGTATCTATTAAGAAGGCGGGTGATTGCTATATTTGGTAAGAAAAAGCTGTTTGTATGCACGCTCTTGTTGTTTATAATAATGTCCTCATGTTCAAAGAAAGACACAGAAATGCAGACAGAGTCTCCATTTGCTTATCAGGATAAGCAGTTACATATTGAAAATCCTATGCAATTAAAAGAGACAACAATTACAGAAATTGAACACATATCACTTGCGAAAGGGGAGTATAAGCAATATATTGTCGGGAATCAAAAAGCATATATTATCATATTATATAATCCGTATTATGGTAAGAGTGTAGCCGGTGGATGGCATTATGCAAGAAAAATTTATAGCTATGATTTTAAGACAGAGGAATTGATGTTAAAAAAGGAATTCAAAGAAAAGGTATGGGTGGTCGATTATATCGAATTTGAAAATGCTAGTTATTATGCTGTCCTTGATTTAGAGGAAGAGGAACCAGGCACAGTTAAAATAATGAAGGAAAAAGACGGTAAGCAGGAAGTACTGCATACGATTACAAATGACAATTATTCTGAATTTCGTCCTAGATTCACAGTAAATCAGGGTATTCTTTATTATTTTTTATGTGATGTAAAAGCAGTGACGGGCAAACAGGAGCAATATGAACTTCGTCAGAAGATGATAAGCAGGGAAAACGATAGCGAAAAAACACTTTTTTCGTTTCATGCTCCGTATGCTGGATATCATAACTGGAGTCAGAAGGAAGGAAGCTATCTGGGGACAACTGAGATGTATGTGCAGCCTTCCGGAACAATCCTTTTTCAGGAAGTATGTCCGGATAAGCAGGTCTTGCATTATCTGATAAATGGGAAATGGAAAACACATACAGTAGCAAAAGATGAATCTGTCCGTGGCTACCTTCTTGAGAATGTTATTCTGTATAAGAAATCAGAGGATGCAAATTACATACTGGATCTAAAGACGAAAAAGCGTAAAATCATAGATACTGTGCCAGAGCATATTGAATTTTCCTCGCAGCTGAGTGATAATCTTATGTATTTCAGCGGCAACTTTGAGGGTGGTAAATATATGTGGATAGATGCAAAGGGGAATTTAAAGATAGAAAATGCGGATTTATATGGTAAATTAAACAAAGGAAAAGAAGCTTCCATCCGAATAGAAGCTGATCAGGGCTATGTTCTATGCAGTGTGATCACGGTTGTGGATGAAATGAATGATACACAGAGATTTTATCATCTGGAGTATCCTGTACAATATCTTACCCCCGCATGAGTGTGACCTGGTGTATTGGTTGAACAGCAGGATATCCATGCACATGGAGTGTTATGGAGTAGTATATAGTAGGATGAGTGTTGTATCCTAGAATGGATGAGCCTTGCTTTTAGCGTGCTTATCCTTTTTTTGTATTCGTCTCACAAAGCACTTCAGGTACATGCTTAAATCCGCATATACATGCCTTCTCCTAGGAATCGTCTGTATGCTTGCTTCTTTTATGATTCATCTGTATGTTGGACAATTTATAAAACTACAAACGGAAAGCAAGATTGCATACGAATGGTGCACATGGTATACTTGTCAGGGTAAGCATTGTGGAGGTAGGTATGAGTATTGTTACGGTAGAAAATGTATCGCACAGCTTCGGCGGAAGACAGATTCTGGAGAATGTATCCTTTCGCCTGTTGAGCGGTGAGCATGTTGGTCTTGTCGGAGCCAACGGGGAAGGGAAATCAACCTTTCTGAATATACTGACAGGAAAGCTGGTTCCAGAGGAAGGGCGTGTTGCCTGGTGCCGCAGAATCACCCGCGGTTATCTGGATCAGCATACGGTTCTGGAAAAGGGAAAGACCATTCGTGAGGTGCTGCAGGACGCCTTTTCCCACCTGTTTGAGCTGGAGGCGGAAATGCTGCAGAAATACGAAGAGATGGGAGACTGCAGTGAGGAGCGGATGAATGAGCTTCTGCAGGATGTTGGAGAAATTCAGGATATTCTGGAGCATAGCGGTTTTTATATGATAGATGCCAGAATACAGGAGGTTGCACAGGGACTGGGATTGCTGGATATCGGCTTGGAAAAGGATGTTACCATGCTGAGTGGAGGACAGCGTTCCAAGGTGCTGCTATGCAAGCTGCTGCTGGAAAATCCGATGATTCTGATTCTGGATGAGCCGACCAACTATCTGGATGAGGGGCATATTGCATGGCTCAGAAATTTTCTAAACTCTTACGAGCATGCGTTTATTCTTGTATCGCATGATATCCCGTTTTTGAACAGTGTTGTAAATATCATTTATCATGTCGAAAACTGTGAGCTGACACGGTATGTCGGGGATTATGATTATTTCCTTGAACAGCATGCAGTAAAGAAACGCCAGCAGGAAGCGGCGTATGTAAAGCAGCAGAAGGAAATCGCTGATCTGGAGGATTTCATTGCCCGCAACAAGGCACGTGTTGCCACGCGCAATATGGCACATTCCCGTCAGAAAAAGCTGGATAAGATGGATCGGATCGAAAAGGTGAAAGAAAAAGTGAAGCCGAGCTTTTCCTTTCTATCGGACCGTGCACCGGGACGAGTGATTTTTGATGCCAAGGAGCTGGTGATCGGCTATGAGGAACCACTGACAAAAGCAATGCATCTGGTGCTGGAGCGCAATATGCGGGTGGCGATAAAAGGTGTTAACGGTCTTGGAAAGACCACGCTGCTGAAAACACTGCTGGGTAGAATTCCTGGTGTCAGCGGGAGTGTTGAGGTTGATCCATATGCATCCATCGGATTCTTTGAGCAGGAAGAGGCAGGGGAATCCATGAGTGCACTGGATTATTTTTGGAGAGAGTATCCGGCGTTGACAAACGGCGAGGTGCGTGCGGCGCTGGCAAAGTGCGGTCTGACAACAGATCATATCGAATCCGGAATGTGCGTACTTTCCGGAGGAGAACAGGCAAAGGTTCGACTGTGTGTGCTGATGAACCGCGCGCATAACGTTTTGGTGCTCGATGAGCCGACCAACCATCTGGATGTGGATGCCAAGGAGGAATTGAAGCGGGCATTAAAGGCTTACAAGGGAACGATTCTGCTGGTGTCTCATAATCCGGATTTTTATGAAGATATCGTCGATGAGGTTTGGAATCTGGAGGAATGGACAACAAAGATTCTGTAAAGCATACAGCATTCTATGCATTTGCCGATGATAGCATAAAAGGGAAGGACCTGTCTGAGCGGCAGGTTCTTTTCAGAACAAATGGTTCAGCGAGGACATGTTCTTTCACAACAGTGTGCTTTCTTTTTCTTATAGCACTTGGGCTTCACAGCTCAAAATATTTTCATAATTTATACAGCAGATTGCATCTTATGCGCATACATAGCAGAAAATTTTTAGCTCCATCATGGTGTTCAAACCTCTTTGGTATATGGTAAAACACGACTGCATGCTGCAGTATACCGTTTCCAAGTAGGAATGTGCTGCACCATAAGACCTGCAGTATGTACAGGAATAACAGTGTAAGACCACTTATCATTGTATTTTTATGAAAAATGTGCTATATATAAGATATAGAGAAGGCTGCTGCTTTGCATGCAGGAGGCTATGTGCTGACTAGCAGAACCTGTGCAGCGTGTGCATAAAGGTTATATGCAGGAGCTGAAAAAGACCGCAGTCCCGGTATGTAATGATCTTGCTATACAAAATTTCCACACTTCGTATTTACGTTCTACTGCAGCAATTCGACTTTGTTGATGTATTGTAACAGGCATGAAAAGCAACTGGAAGGAAGGTGGACGTATGTCTCAAATTTCAAAGGAAACAAAGGATTTGAACAAAACATGGGTTTCCAAACAACAGGATTTACACAAAACATACAGTAGCTATATCATCGGCGGAGGTGTACTCGTAGTTGTTGTTCTTCTGATACTGCTTGCAATGATGTACCTTTGAATCCATGCTATGTCAGCTGCTTCTGCAAACACAGGTGTGAAAATGCATTTGCTTGATCATTCTTTTCGCTTCTCGTATTGATACGGCTGATTTGCTGCAGACATGAAAAAAGAAATCTTTCTCTGTATTCCGATATGGAAACATAGATAAGATTTCTTTTTATGATGGTTGTATGCGCTGCAGTATTTCTTTTTATCACCTGTCATATTGGAAGCAGCTTTCATTATGATCAGAAACAAAGAGGGAAGCGCTTGTTCCCCTATGAGACTGTGAAGACTCAGGCTGCCGGTTTCCCTTGTGCATAGGTGTGAATCAGCAAGCCGATTATCACAATGCTGCAGCCAATCAGCTTGCGTATGGAAAACAGGTCCAGCAGAAAATAATCCAGCAGCATACCGCTTGCCAGCTGTGCAGTGAACACGATCAGCGTCAGCTGCAGCGGAGGAATCAAGGATACGATACGATTCAGCAAAATAATATTGATTACACCAATCACCCCGCCTAGCAGCAGTATCATATTCCCGCTATCCTGTAAGAGTGAAACAGAGGAGAGCGTGGATAAGCCAAACAGCAGCAGGAATACTACACTTGCTATAAGCCCTGTTGCATAATTGAAAAAGCTGCCGGACAGGGCGCCGATTTTTTCTGCGAGCAGGGCATTTATACTGCGGCTGATTACGATACTGACCCCGGCCAGCAGTGCAAGCATTACCGAAAACAGAGTACTCATTCCAGCATCACTCCAATTCCCACTAAGATGATGAACAGGGCTACCAGCTTCATCGGCTGCAGCTTCTGCTTTTGTACGCCGAACGCCTGGCTCTGTTCCAGTACGAGCGATGTTAGAATCTGGCCGCACAATCCCAGTGCGCTTACAAGGGATGCGCCCAGAACGGTGATGGTCAGATTGTTAAAGAAAACAGTAAATACTCCAATCACACCTCCCATATACAATAACCAGGAGGCACGAGGGAGCTTACGAAGAGAGATGTGCTTTACTTTTAAAACGATACACATCGTCAATAACCCACTGGCATGAATCAGTGCCGTTGCAGTATACAGCCCTGTAGCATCTGAGAGCCGTCCGTTAAACACCATCATAACACTGACTACGATTCCACTGAGTATAGCCATACGAATTGCCATATAATCACCTCGTATATAAGAATACGGATTTTTCTTGAACACGCATAGGACATATGTCATAATGAGGATAGAAAGTAAATATGCAAAAGGGGAAGGCGATACAGGATGCGTATTCCCTTTCTAAAACGGATGGAGAATGATGATGGAAAAAACGGCAGCTGCTTATATACGGAAATACGGACTTGATCAGATTCTGGAGGAACAGCATCAATCCATGCTGGAATTAAAGATATACAAACGGCGGGATATTCTTCTGCATGCGGATGCAAAGCTGCAGCATCTTTTGTTTCTGGTAAAGGGAAAGGCAAAAACCAGCTATATCAGCGCAAATGGACAAACGATACTGCATTCCTTCCTGTATCCGCTCAGCATCCTTGGCGAGGTGGAGCTGTGGAAGCAGATGCCTGTGCTGAATGAAGTGGAGGCACTGTGTGAGGTGATTGTACTGCAGCTGCCGCTGGTACGCTGTGAACGGTCATTGCGGCAGGATGTCCGCTTCCTGCAATATCTGGTATCCGAGCTGTCGGAAAAGCTGAAAAACAGTAATCGCAACGCATCCATCTCGCTTTCCTATCCGGTAGAAAATCGTCTGGCATCTTATTTGATGGCCGTGTGTGAACAGGAGGAATTCAAGGAGGATCATGGCGAGGTTAGCAGTCTGATTGGCTGCAGCTATCGGCAGCTGCAGCGTTGTCTGGCACAGTTTTGTGAGCAGGGACTGCTGTGCAAGTGTGAAAAAGGCGTCTACCGAATCAATAACCGCAAACAACTGCAGGCGCTTGGAAGAGACATCTATGGAGGTATTGCATCATGAGTGTAGATATTAAAATTGTAAATAGAGGGATTTTCAAGAAGAAGCTGAGCATGCACGATTTTCTGGAAACCGGACTGCAGGTCGGTGTCATGGACAGTGCCTGGCGCATGCAGCCACTGGAAACAGAAGCAGCAGATGATTTTATTCTGTATGACCCTGCGTGTATCGCAAGAGGAATACAGGTGGTCTGGAAGCAGCCGTATGAGGTGGAGCTGTATCTGCTGCTGCCAACCTGTCATCAGGAAATCGAAGCCTTTTATGCTCTGATTCAGCATTTATGTAAATGCTGGAAAACGAGTGCCTTTGAACAGGATGGGGAAATGCAGGAGCTGCGAAGCATTCCAGACAGTAAGCCGCGCCTTATCACGTTCAGTGACGAGTGTCTGGACTCCTTTCTAAAGGAGCATGCGGAGGGCTGTTTCTTTTCCGCTATGCATCCATTGTGGTTTGAACCGCAGGATCATGCGGAGATGCAGGAGGATTTCGGTGCATGGCTGCATAATCATCAGAAGCAGGATGTTTAATATGCAGCACCACGTATCTATCAGAAGGAGAATGGATTCTTTGGTGTATACACGATAACCTCCACCGTAGACAGTCTGCTGCCAATCAAACCGGAGGCACCCTTTGGGATGAAGGATCCGGTAAGTGGAACGGACATACAGATAGATACATGGTATGCGGCCTTTTATGATTTAGAAGAAAAGAGCTTTCTGGGACAGCTTCCATATGATACATTTACCAAGGAGCTTCATCTGCAGGATTGTGAACGCTATGATGCCAAAATGCGAAAGCTGCAAGGTATATCCGCAAAGCTTCAGCGTGAGCTGATTGTGAAATACGGTGTGGATGTCTGACGCTGTCAGGACATAGGGGTGTGGATATTGTGTAACATATGCTGGATGTGCTATCGTCTTAACCATGAAGAAATAGTATGAGATATATACAGATAAGCAAAAAAAAGAAGTGCAGCGGCGCATATGTCAGTCTGCACTTTTTCCTGTTTTCATCACAGCCAGGATATTTTGTTTTCCGTACCGTTTTTGATCTTTACGATATTTGCTCGGTGACGGTAAATCACCAGAATTGTCAGCAGCCAGCTGGCAGCGACAATCTCCACACTTATGTGCAGCTGCATATAAGTGATATAGATACTGCTGGTAAGCGCAGCACACATGCTGGCCAGTGATACCATCTTTCCTGCGTACAGCACCACCAGAAATACTGCGAACGGCACAATCAGATACCACGCACTCTGGAAGGTAAAGATAGATGTCGATAACAGAAATCCAAACATCGTCGCAACTGCTTTTCCGCCGCGAAATCCCGCAAATACCGGATAGCAGTGACCGAACGCAGCCGCAAAGCCTGCCCATATGCTCGCTTCCAGATCGAAGCAGGAAACGACACCGACAGCGACCACAACCTTCAATACATCACAGACAATGACTGAAATTCCGGCTTTTTTTCCTAACACACGTCCTGCATTGGTACCACCCAGATTGCCGCTTCCGAAATTGCGGACGTCTGTCTTATAGAAAAGCTTTCCGATGACGAGGGCAAACGGGATAGAACCCAGCAGATACCCCAGCCCCAGATACCAGATCCAGTTGATATTCATAGCTTCACCTCATTCATATTCGTCTATATTTTACCACCTTAACCACATAAGGAAAAGAAAAAAGAAACAAATCTTCTTATTTTCATATTTATAGTATATAATAATTAGGCTGTATTCGGGCTTTAAAGCTAAATTTTATTTGCAGGAAGGTTCTAAATTTGATAAACTGAACGAAGCGGGCTGTTATTGAAGCAAACGACAGCGTTATAGAAAGAGGTGATGGTATGGCAGAAAATGCATATGATGGAAGCAGTATACAGATTCTTGACGGCCTTGATGCTGTACGGAAACGACCGGGTATGTATATCGGCTCCACAGATTCCAGAGGCTTGCACCATCTGGTTTGGGAAATCGTAGACAACTCGATTGATGAGGCATTGAACGGCCATGGGGATACAATCCGCATAACGATAGAAAAAGACAACGTGATCTGCGTGGAGGATGAAGGGCGAGGTATGCCGGTGGATATGCATGCCAGCGGTGTTCCTACTGTGCAGGTCATTTATACGGTACTGCATGCCGGCGGTAAATTTAGCACGGAGGGTGGCTATAAGACCAGCGGCGGTCTGCACGGCGTTGGTGCCAGCGTTGTAAACGCATTGAGTGAATGGGTGGAGGTTACGGTTCATCGTGACGGTAAAATCTATCGCATGAGCTTTTCCAACGGCGGACGGGATGTCTCCAAGCTGGAGGTTATCGGCAAAACGAATAAAACCGGCAGCAAGGTGCGTTTCAAGGCAGATAAAACAATGTTTTCAACAACGAAGTTTTCCTTCCACCAGATTGCGGAACGCGCCCAGGAGGATGCGTTTTTGCTGGAAGGTCTGAAGCTTGTCGTACGCGATGAGCGTGAGGGTAAGGAACGCGAGGAGGTTTATCATTATGAGCAGGGACTGGTTGCCTTCATGGATTATCTGCATGAGGATAAGCAGGTCTTTCATAAGCCGGTAGCCTTCAGCGGGATGAGCAATGATATCAAGGTGGACTGTGCCTTTCAATATACAGATGAATATCAGGAGAATATTTTTTCCTTTGTCAACATCGTTCGTACCAAGGATGGCGGAACGCATGAGACCGGAGCGAAGAATGCCTTTACCAAGGTATTCAATGAGTATGCAAGAAAAAACGGTTTACTGAAGGAAAAGGATAAGAACTTTGAGGGAAGTGATGTCCGTGAGGGGCTGACGATCATCCTGTCGCTGGGGGTTCCGGAAAATCTGCTGCAGTTTGAAGGGCAGACCAAGGGCAAGCTGGGAACGGCAGAGGCGAAGGCAGCTGTGGACAGTATTGTAAGTGAAAAGCTGAGCTTCTTCCTGGAGGAAAACAAGGAGCTTGCCATCACACTGATTAAGAAGATGCAGCGTGCTTCCACGGCACGTGAGGCTGCCCGCAAGGCGCGTGAGGATGCCCGTAAGGGGAAAACCAGAGGAAAGACTGAGAAGATACTATCCGGAAAGCTGGCAAGCGCGCAGAGCAAGGATGCCAGAAAAAAAGAGCTGTATCTGGTCGAGGGTGATTCTGCCGGAGGCAGTGCCAAGCAGGGAAGAGACAGCAAATATCAGGCGATTCTGCCATTGCGCGGTAAGGTGCTGAATACCGAAAAGGCAAGCATTACGAATATCGAAAAGAATGAAGAGCTGAATACCATTATTCATGCGCTGGGAGCCGGTGTAGGAGCAAATTTTCATGCAGAGGATTCCAATTACCATAAGGTCATTATCATGACCGATGCCGATACCGATGGTGCGCATATTCAGATTCTGCTGCTGACCTTCTTCTACCGCTATATGCGGGAGCTGATTGAACAGGGTATGGTGTATATCGCACTGCCGCCGCTGTACAAGCTGCAAAAGGGTAAGGATATTCAGTACGCATGGACGGATGAAGAGCTGGATGAGCTGCGCAAAACCTTCCCGAAGGGCTTTAGTCTGCAGCGTTACAAGGGACTTGGTGAAATGAATGCGGATCAGCTGTGGGATACCACCATGTGTCCGGAAACCCGTACGCTGATTCAGGTAACGATTGACGATGCGGTTGTGGCAGAGAAGCGCGTATCCGTTTTAATGGGGGATAAGGCCAATCTACGCCGTGACTGGATCGAGGAAAACGTATCCTTTACACTGGAAGATGATTATGAAGTGGAGGCAAGACGATGAAGAAAAAAGAACTGCCTGCTGTTGAGCATCACAGCAGCGTCATTTCCTCTCCGCTGGAAGAAATTATGGGAGATCGCTTTGGGCGATACTCAAAATATATTATTCAGGATCGTGCACTGCCGGATGCCAGAGATGGTCTGAAGCCGGTGCAGCGAAGAATTTTGTATGCGATGTATGAGGATGGCAACACCTGGGACAAGGGCTATCGTAAATCTGCAAAGACGGTCGGTCTTGTCATCGGTAACTATCACCCGCATGGAGATTCCTCCGTGTATGATGCGATGGTGCGAATGTCACAGGAATGGAAGATCCGTACCCCGCAGATCGATATGCAGGGAAATAACGGGTCGATTGATGATGATCCCGCCGCAGCGATGCGTTATACAGAAGCAAGGCTTGGGAAAATCAGTGAGCATCTATTAAAGGATATCGAAAAGGAAACTGTGCTGTGGGCACCGAACTTCGATGATACCGCAATGGAGCCGACGGTGCTTCCTGCCCGGTATCCAAATCTGCTCGTCAATGGTATTACGGGGATCGCTGCCGGGTATGCGACCAACATCCCGCCGCACAATCTGAGCGAGGCGATCGATGCAGCTGTGTATCGTATCCAGCATGCGGACTGCACGCTGGATGAGCTGATGGAATACATACAGGGTCCGGATTTTCCAACCGGAGGAATCGTTCAGGGAATCGAAGGAATCCGGGAAGCCTTTGAAACCGGAAAGGGCCGCATCATCATCCGCGGCAAGGCGGAAATCGAGCAGAAGAAGACCGTCCAGCAGATTGTCATCACGGAAATTCCATATGAAGTCGTCAAGAGCAATATGGTCAAAAAGATCGATGATATCCGTCTGAACAAAAAAATCGAGGGTATTCTTGATGTCCGGGATGAAAGTGACCGTAACGGTCTGCGTGTCGTTGTGGATATGAAAAAGGATGCCAATGCTGAGGTAATTCTGAATTATCTGTATAAAAATACCGATCTGCAGGTTTCCTATAATTATAATGTTGTGGCGATCGTTGACAAGCGTCCGATTCAGATGGGTCTGGCACCGATGCTGGATGCCTTTATCGAGCATCGCCGTGAGGTGATTGAGCGCAGAAGCCGTTTTGATCTGAAAAAGAAGGAAGACCGCTGTCATATACTGGAGGGGCTGATCAAGGCAGTATCCGTTCTGGATGAAATCATTGCATTGATTCGTGCCAGCAAGGACAAGGCGGATTCCAAGCGCCGCATCATGGAGGCCTTTGCTTTCAGCGATGCGCAGGCAGAGGCTATTGTCACCATGCGTCTGTATCGTTTGTCCTCGACGGATATCACACAGCTGCGTGAGGAGTATGCCATGCTGCTGAATGAAATTGAGGAGCTGCACGATATTCTGGAAAATCCAAGGATGCTGAAAAAGGTGATGATTCGCGAGCTGAACGAGGTGAAGAAGGCCTTTAAGACACCGCGCCTGACAAGCATTGAGCATGAAATCGAAGAAATTGTTATCGATAAGGTAGCAATGATCAACAGTGAGCAGGTAATGTTTACAATTTCCCGTGACGGTTATTTCAAGCGGGTTTCCATGCGCAGCTATGGTGCCAGCAAAGAGGATATGACCGGACTGAAGGAAGGCGATCACCTCGTCGGCTATGGAGAGGTGAATACGCTGGATCATGTATTGTTCTTTACAACACAGGGAACCTATGGCTATACGCCGGTATATGAGGTCGAGGAATCCCGCTGGAAGGAAATCGGAAGCCATATCAATTCCACGATTCGCATCAGCGGAGAAGAAAAAATCACGGATGCCTTTGTCCTGCGCAGCTTTGCAACAAATGCCTACATGATTTCCGTTACGAAAAACGGACTTGTGAAAAAGACGGCAGTACAGGAATATGAGGTGTCACGGAACAATAAAACCATGAGCAATATGAAGCTGCTGGATGGGGATACGGTCGTGAAAACGATGATTGCCTATGATTATGATGAAATTCTGATTGCATCCAGAAATGGATTTGTGAGTCGTTATCCGGTGTCGCTGATCCCGAATACCTCTCCGCGTTCCAAGGGTGTGAAGGCAATGAATCTGGTGCTGGATGAAGTTGTCAGTGCCTGCATTCATCACGAGGATGCTTCCCAGCTGATCGTCTTTACGGATCAGTGTCAGGTGAAGCGCATCAAGCTGAGCGATATCGATGTGACCGGTCGTCCAACCAAAGGCAGCATGATCTGTAAAAAGGTGAAATCCAAGCCTTATCAGATTGCGCATATCGCACTTCATGAGCTGAATGATGAGCTTGTCATCATCAATGATGAAACGCAGAAGATTCTTGCGAAGGATATCAGTCTGATGAGCAGGGATGCTACCTTCTCTTCGCCGCTGCATACCACGCAGGAGTATTATTTCCTGCGTACGCTACCCATTGTAGAGCAGCGAGAGCTGACAGCACAGCCAAAGCAGGAATATGAGGAACCAGAGCTGTTTGAAGAAGAGTCATAAATAAAGAAAGAAAGCCGGGGCGCCATGCTTCGGCTTTTGTACGTTCTTTCAGCGTACAGTGTTATCTTGCCTTGAACTGGTAATGGCAGTCCTTAGGCTATTTTCAGAAAGCAGTATGTTGAAAAAGCTGTATGAATGCAAGAAAGCTATAGAAAATAAACAGATGTGCAACAGCTGTATCTCGCCAAGCTGTGGATATGCCTGCCGCCAGTCATGCACGGTATATTTGCGAGTGCTGAATATCATGAGCCGTCTTTAAATAATCAGGAAGTATCCTATATTTCCTGTGGATCATTCTCATTTGAAAGCAGTCAGCTGATGCCTGGGATGCTTTTTTTCTACATGCTGAAGCGAACAGAATTTCCTGATGGATCAGCACGTGCCTCAGACATAGCAGCTATACCCTTTTTCTCCTCTCGCAAGCCATTGAGCTGCTGATTTGTTTAGATTGTCACCTTATGAAAATCAACCTGTTTGCAGAAATGCTTCCGGTTTAGACACAGTAAGAACGGTTTAAACACATTTCATTGTATAGCGAGGATGATTTTGTAATAATAAATTTGTAAAAGACCGTAAGCTGTTACATGCTTTGGCTTGTATACAGAAATCGCTCACAAGGGGTATACCCCTTGTCTTACCTATTCCATAGGCAAGACAAAACCTATTGCCCTCTTGTGAAATTACTCGCTGCGGTCTGATGAAAAGGAGGAACTAGTATGAAAAAATGGCAGAGGCGATGGCTGTCCATGGTGCTTTGTTCGTGTTTGCTGGCAGTGATACTTCCGTTTACCCAAATGACCTACGCATCGGAAACAGAGTGCACACACAGCCATGATGAGAATTGTGGTGAATCGCGCCTGAAAAGCGATTTGGATACTGCAGGCAATACGTCGCCAAACCTGCAAGAGGTGAATGACAAGCAACCTGTACCATTGCGTTATGAGCCTGCTGTTTATGGCTTGACAGCCACCGGAATGGCAGAGGGTGGCAGTGTTTACGATGCGCAAACATTGGCCACAGCACTTGGAGGAAGTGAAAATGTGACAATTAACAAAAGCGTTGTCACATTAAAAAAGAATGTGAATCTAAAGAAATATATGGTTGTATACAATACCTCACTTACGTTAAATCTCAATGGATTTACACTGGGAGCCCATGACAAAATAGATGCTGTGAAATATGAAAGTATGCTTGCCGTAACCAATGGAGAATTAACAATTAGAAGCGGGACAATAAGCAATACTTCTGGTGACAATAGCACCGCAATTAGAATGTATAATAACAGTGGTATGGTTCAGCTTGATGATGTTGCTTTGATTGAGGGAAATATTTTAGGTGATAAAGGCAGTACACTTCAGATAAACGGGAATGCTGCAATCAGGGGGAATTTTATGTTCAGCGGGACGGTCAAAATAGCAAACGGCTCAACGCTTGACTTAACAGAAGGCAGCCTTGCCTTTGCTGAAAGCCGCAGATTTGTCCTTTTCAAGCAAGCTGGGGAGCCTTGGGATACAAATACACCTTTGGTCTTAGCGAATAAGCAAACCAGTGATTGGCTTGTCACATTGGATTCCATCGCAAGCAGTCTTCCTGATGGATATTCTCTTGCATACGTACGAAGTAAGCAAACCAGCTCTTGGATATTGCAGGAACCTGGACATAAGGTGGATTATCATCTGGCAGATCATGTGAACGCGAATTCTACACCGGGAAGTGTCGTTGCGGGAAGCACATTATCTATAACTCTTACTGCCGATGCAGGGTATCGGGTAATTCATGGCAATATCCATGTTTATGAGATTGTAGGCAATGATAAAAAGAAGCGGGGATATAGCTATGATGAGAAAACAGGTGTTTTAACAATTGACAATATAAGCACAGATTTACAGATTGAGGTTTTGGAGAAGATTGTTGTAACATCAGATACTGTAAAAAACGGACAGATTGAGATTGAGGATAACGCTGGGCAAACTACCATCAGCTCTGAATTTTTGGCTGTCCAGCAGGAAAAAATTATAATTCGGGGAAATCCTGATGCAGGCTACCAGCTCTCCTCGCTGACAGTGAACGGGGATACATTTGAGTCAGGCTCAGTATATACAGTGACGGGTCCAACCATGATCAAGGCTGTGTTTGAACCTGTCTTAACCCCTGTCGAGGTTGCTCCGAAAATAACAACCACTTCTTTGAAAAGCGGGATGGAAACAGCGGCATATCAAGAGCTGCTTGGGGCAAGTGGCAGTACACCGATTACATGGAGTGTGGTAAAAGGAAGATTTCCGGACGGACTGACGCTTACCGCTTCCGGTCATATTAAGGGAACGCCAGTCATTCCCGGGACGTATCGTTTTACACTTAGAGCAGCCAACAGTGCTGGCAGCGATGAGAAGGAATTTACAATTGAAATAAGACCTCTTCCAAATGGCACAAACTACCGATATAAATCTTTGAATGATCCAGTAAGCGGCATTACGGTGAATGGTGTATTTAGCAGCGATGCTGAATTGCGTATTAAGCGCAATCAGGGGCTTCATGAAGAAGGTACCTGTGCTGCCTGTGATGATATCCGTGCTCGCCAAAAGAGGGGGGAACTGATGGCTCTTTACGATATCAGTCTTACTGCAGGCACTTATCAGGGAGAGGTAGAGGTATCCATACCACTACAGCAAGCAGGTGAAGAGGAAACAGTCTATTTTCTTCATTGTAATCATAAAACTGAGGAGCGTAGAATGATAAAGGTATCGGATGGTACCGTAACCGGCACATTTAGCAGTCTTTCACCTTTTGCTGTGGCAAAGGTTAGCGAGAAGAAGACGATTACCGGTCTTCCAAAAAGCCATACGATGTCTGTGGGAGAGAGTGTAAGCTGGACACCGAAGCCGGCAGGGGGCACCTGGAGCTATGATAAAAACATGCTGGAAATGAGCCAGAGTGGTGATGTTTATACCTTTACAGCATTGCAGACAGGAAAAACGACGGCTACCTACACCGTGGATGGCGTAACCCATAGTGTAAATATCAGCATGATTTCTTCCAATATTCCTAAAACTGGGGACACTACAAATTCAGTAATCTGGATGCTGGGGATAGCGGCGTCTGTACTGTGCTGTCTTGTACTGGTAAGCAACAGAAAACATGAGAATAATAGTAGGAAATAGTGTAGGAAGTGTTATGCACATACTGTGTTGAAATCCCCCTTTCGTTTGAAAGGTATAGGACAAATGCACAGCAGGCCATGTCGTGCAGCTGCCTGCATAAAGGTCTTGCATACAATCGTAGGGATTTCTTGCGCAACGCAAAAAGCCGCTGATCAATGAGCTTCAGCGTTAACGTTAGTATTGTCAACGTATCATGAGAGAACCAGCCTGATATGGGGATAGCACTTCTTCCTTTGAAAAAAATGAAAGCCATCGCGGTTTGAATCTGCGATGGCTTTATGGATATACGAACAGGAACTGAGAATGTGTTGTTGCTTGGACAAAAATAGGGATATGCTCTGTTTTGTCTTCAAAATACTTGCCTACAGCCAAAGCATCCTGTTGATCAAGCCGGCGTTTAAGCGGCCTTTTTAAGCCACCGCAGCGCACAGTATAATCCACGCTACTATGAAATTCTTTGTATGATTCAGGAGCCTTCTGTCTTCGTTTGTATTTTACAGCTTTATCATTATCCGTTATCAAATCTCATATAGCTTTTTTTGGTGGAATCAGAACTGCTTGCGCTTTGATGCTGCAGGTATTTTCAGCTGCTCCCGGTATTTTGCAATGGTTCTGCGAGATACATGCAAACCATCCTCCTTCAACAGATCACACAGCTTCTGGTCACTGTACGGCTTCTTTTTATCCTCCTGATCAATTCGTGCGCGCAGGCGCAGGTGAACCTCGTTTGCGCTTGTATCTTCATTCACTCTGGCAGGAAAGAAGAATTTCAAGGGAATAATCTGCTGTTCAAATAAGATGGATTTCCCGGATACAGCACGGGATATGGTGGACTCGTGCAGATGCAGCTTTGCGGCGATCTCCTTCATATTCAAGGGCTTCAGCTGTCCATGCTGCAGAAAGAAATCCTGCTGTACAACGGCAATGACCTCCATAATGCGTTCCATGGTGGAATTGCGCTTTTCAATACTGCCCAGCAGAGCCTCCGCCTGCTTTTGCTGCTGGCTCAGATATTTTGCTGTGTCCGCATCTGCATCCTTTACAGGAGCTTGCATGCGTAGTCCATAGGTTTTGCGAAACATCTGTATATGGATTTCATTCTCCTCCACAATTACCTGCATATCCGGATTCACATAGGCACTGCTCGTCGCATAGCGTGCACCCGGCTTTGGATCAAGCGAGCGAATCAGGGCGATTGCCTGCAGCACATCCTCCAGAGGTATCTGCAGCGCCTCTGCAATCGCAGGAAGCTTGTTCTCGCTAACCTCCTTCAAATAGTAGTTTACAATCATGATGGCAATCTGGGAGTAGGGGATGTCTTCAAAGCACAGCTGAATCAGCAGGCATTCCTGAAGGCTTCTGGCACAGACTCCGGCCGGCTCAAAGGTTTGTATCTCATTGATCGTATCCTCGATGTCATCCAGACTGTACTGTGGAAGCATGCGCTGGATATCTTCATCCTTTAGCTGCAGATAGCCGTTTCCATCCAGTGAATTGACGATAAACTCCGCAAGCTCCTTATGGAGTGGATGCAAACATGTGGCAATCTGCTCCTGCAGCACATCTGCAAGCGTCTGCTCGTTTGTCACAAAATTCAAAAGCAGATCAAAATCCTGCTGGCAGTGCGATGCGGCTCCGGTTTCATAGGCATCATCAAATTCCAGCAACGGATTTTTCTCCAGCTCCTCTTCAATCCAGGATTCCAGCTCCTGATTGTTCATTTCCAATATTTTTAGATCCTGCTGCTGCCGAATGGATAGCTTCTGCTGCTGTGTAAGGTTTTGCAGGACACGTGTTTCCAGTTTCATTTTACATCACCATTTTTATTATACATGAAATTGAAAGAGTTTTCATCTGGGAAATTTAGGTTTCTCACACAAGAATCACGAAAAGGTATGATATAATGAACAGCATGTAAGGAGGGAAGCTATGCAGATTGATACGTTACAAAGGAAAATTGATGAAATACAGGCTGTATACAGAAGCTTAAAGCAGCGTTCCTCTTCCTATGCGATGCAGCGAGGTATTCTGATTCTGATTGCTTTGTTTGCCCTGTTTCGCGGATATTATTATGAGCAGCTTTTTTATGTGCTCTGCGTGCTTTCACTGGGACTGTTTCTGTATGTTGCCGCAAAGCACAGAGCGCTGAAACAGAAGATAGAAGACCATGCGGTTATGCTGGAGGTACTGCAGGATGTCTTGCGGCGTAAGAACAATGGATGGAAAGCATTTCAGGATACCGGAGCTGAATTTCTGTATGAGGAGAATACGCAGGCATATGATCTGGACCTGCTAGGGGATGCCAGCCTGTATCAGTATCTCTGCGTGGCCAAAACCGTATATGGAAGAGCCAGACTGGCTGAGCTTCTCAGTGCACAGCACCAGGATCGCAGGACTTTGCAAAGCCGCAGCGCTGCTGTGCAGGAGTGTGCTCGAAAGACGACATTCACCTTTACTCTGACACAGCTTTTAAAGCTGTATGAGCGTCATGGGCAGCGAAAAAAACGTTCTACGATGGAACATATCCTAAGCTATATGGAAGACGAACAGGCACAATATCCGCGCATTGTGCGTATGCTGTGTGCGCTTGTATCTGCCCTCACGCTTATGTCACTGTTTCTTTTTCTGTCAGGTATCATCCACTATGGCCCCGTGCTCATACTGGCAACATTTTCACTGTGCCTTTCGCTTCTGTTTTTTATGAAGCATGCCCAGCAGCTGTCCAGCGTAGCACCACTGGCACATCTGATTGAAGACTATGAGCGAATCTTTCATTTAATTGAAGAGACCACCTTTCAAAGTGATGCTCTATGCAGGATTCGTAAGGATGTGGAGGAAGCTTGTGCTGCTATAAAAAAACTGCGCCGTATACTGATGCTGGTACAGCTGCGCTCCAACAGCATCCTGTTTTTCCTCGTCAACGCCCTTGGATTGCTTGATTTCCAATGTGTGATAGCTCTGCAGGAGTGGAGGCAGCGCTATGGCAGAACCCTGCGCATCTGGCTGCAGGATATCGGAGAAATTGAAGGCTATGTATCCTTGGCACAGCTGAATCTGGCAAAAGAAGCAACCTGTATTCCGGATGTTACACCTGAGCCTCCTTATCTAAAGGCCGAGTGTATCGTGCATCCGCTGCTGGAGGAGGGCAGTGCTGTCGCGAATTCCATAACAATCCATAACGGCACCTATATCATAACCGGCTCCAATATGTCAGGAAAAACAACCTTTTTACGAACGCTGGGCATCAATCTTGTACTGCTGCATGCCGGCGCCAGTGTCTGTGCCGCTTCCTTTTGTGCAAGCAGTATGAACCTGTTTACCTCGATGCGCGTGCATGATAATGTAAGTGAGGGAATATCCACCTTTTATGCGGAAATCCTGCGTATTCAGCAAATGAATGAGGCAAGCAGAAGGCAGGAGCCGATGCTAGTTTTGATTGATGAGATTTTCAAGGGTACAAACAGCGCGGATCGCATTTACTGTGCAACAAGTGCGATTCGTCATCTGCATCAGCCATGGATCATTACCTTGATCTCCACACATGATTTTGAATTGTGTGAGCTGAGCAACGACCCAGCCATACAGGCAGTGAATTATCATTTCTCGGAATATTATGAGAATGATCGCATTTGCTTTGATTATCGGCTGAAAGAAGGGAAATGTACAACAACGAATGCCAGAGAGCTGATGCGTCTGGCCGGATTCAAGGAGGAAGTATGAGCAAAACATTTGTACTGGCTGAAAAGCCAAGTGTAGGAAGAGAGCTGGGAAGAGTTCTTGGCTGTCCGATAAAAAAGGACGGCTATATGGAGGGAAACAAGTATGTGGTGTCCTGGGCGCTGGGACATCTGGTAGAGCTGGCAGATCCGCAGGATTATGATAAACGTCTGGAAACCTGGGATATGCAGGACCTTCCAATGCTGCCGGACAAAATGCAGCTGAAGGTGATTGCACAGACCGCACGACAATACAAGCTGGTAAAGAGCCTGCTGCACCGTGGAGATATTCGTGATATTGTAATCGCTACGGATGCCGGAAGAGAAGGGGAGCTGGTGGCTCGCTGGATTCTTGAAAAGGCAGGTGTACGAAAGCCGATGAAGCGTCTGTGGATTTCGTCACAGACAGATAAGGCGATCAAAGAGGGCTTTGCGCACCTCAAGGATGCCAAAGAATATGAACCCCTGTATCGCAGTGCGGTATGCCGTGCTGAGGCAGACTGGCTCGTTGGGTTGAATACCACCCGTGCGCTGACCTGTAAATTTAATGCGCAGCTTTCTGCCGGTCGTGTGCAGACTCCGACACTGGCTATGATTGTGGACAGGGAAGCAGAAATCCGCAAATTCGTGCCGAAGGAATATTTTACACTGCGTGTGGATGCCGGTGCCT